>SAMEA104315428__coassemble_746_pt1 | contig 150876 bp, 122 predicted proteins | sample SAMEA104315428__metabat2_low_PE_039 | metagenome-assembled genome bin SAMEA104315428 (sample SAMEA104315428) | gut metagenome | biome: Monkey gut; feature: monkey-associated habitat; material: faeces | place: China | collected 2013
TTTCAATCGGCATTTCACAGATTCTTCGGTTTTTACAAAACCTCAGAATGACAGTAAATGCTTGATGTTATACGGTTTTGCATTTTGCTCGCTCGTCCTCGCAATGACAGGGAATGAAGAAATGTCTAAGTGTCATGTTGTTTTTAATGGTAATAAATTTGATGTTATAAATCAATAAACATAATTCGACGGGGTTTCTGGGACTGCGGTGACAAGTGTTTTCACGTTTGTTATGTCCTTTTCCTCAAAAACTTTCAAAATTTCCTTAATCGTTGTTCCCGTTGTTGAAATGTCGTCAATCAACAAAATCGGTTGTTTCAACGCTGTTTTTGTTACAGAAAAAGCATTTTTAAGGTTTTTCTCCCTTTCTTTACTCGAAAGTTTATATTGTGGGGCGGTTTCACGATTTCTGATGAGCGATTTGAGGTCATAATCATAGCCCGTAAGTTTACAAAACTCTTCGCAAACCAAGTCCATGTGGTTATATTTACGCTTTCTCGCTTTGGAATAAAACATCGGAACAGGCATAACGAGGAAGTTCTCGCCTGCAATGTCCAAAGTTTTCCAATATTCATACATCAATTTTGCCTGATAGAAAGCCAAATCTTTTTTGTTATGATATTTGACCGCTCGTATTAACTTTTGTGTAACATCTTTATAATATGTTACGGCATAAAGTTCGACGCCGTTAATTTTTTTAAACGGTTTACTTTGGAAAAAATCCACGCTATTGTAACATTTTGAGCAAAATATGGAATTTTCTTTTGACGAGTGACAAAAGTAGCAATTGTTTTCGTAAATAAAATCGAGTAGTTTTTTTAATATATTTATCATAAAATTATTATATAAGAAATGGAGAAATTAAGTGAACATTATCATAATGATTTTGTTAATAAGTTTTCTGGTTATGGTGCATGAATTGGGGCATTTTTTTGCCGCAAAAGCATTCAAAATCAGAGTTGATAAATTCGGATTCGGGCTTCCTGTCGGTCCGACTTTATTCAAAAAACAAATCGGTGAAACGGAATTTTTGGTCCACGCATTGCTTTTGGGCGGTTATGTTTCGTTCCCTGACGACGATGCTAATTCCGAACTTGCGGCTGATTCACCCGAAAGATTTGCAAACAAGCCTATTTGGCAGCGTTTAATCGTAATTGTTGCCGGCGTTTTTGCAAACTTTTTAACGGCAATATTTTTGGTAATGTTTGCAGCAGGTGTTTGGCATAAATTGCCCTCAAATACCTTTGAAACAACCTTTGAAGAACTTACTCCGACGGCTGTTCAGTCGGTTCGTGAAGCAAAATTCCAAAAAGGCGATGTTTTCTATGAAATTAACGGCACAAAGGTTACTTTGCCCAATATTTTGACGCAATATCTCTATTTGAGCAGAGAAAAAGACGGTTTTGTTTCTCAAGAAAGAGTTGATAAAAAAATTGCGGAAATCAAAAAACTTAACCCCAATATTAGCCCCGACAAAGTCATCGACAAAGGCGTAACGGTTAAGTTGCCCGCATTTGACGACGAAGACATGATTAAATTGACTCAGGACCAAGTTATGGGCTTTGAACGTTATGTTTCTGACGAAGTCGAACTCACGGAAAGTCAAAAGGCTGTTCGTGACAATATTTTGGGCAAAACTGTTTACAAGGTCAAACTCCCTGTGACTATTGAAGATTTGGCATTTTCTTTGGCGGATACAAGACACCCCGTTAATATTACGGTTATGAGAAATGAAAAAGAAGTCAAAATGCCGACGATTTATCCTGACAAAGACGGCATGATGGGCATTAAAAAAGGCGTTACGGAGGTTGTTTACCCCGTCAGAAATATCGCCGAAAATATCGAGTATTCTTATAAATACATCAAAACAAATTCCGATATGATGCTCTACGGTTTGGCAAAATTATTCACGGGAAGTATTCCGATGGAAGAAATGCACGGTATTGTTGCGGTTACGAAAATCGGTTCGGATATTATCGAATATCAGGGTTTCTTCAAAGGTTTGCTTTTGACGGCAATTATCAGTTTGAACCTTGCGTATTTGAACTTGCTTCCGATACCCGCTCTCGACGGTGGTCACGTGCTTTTCCTTTTGATTGAAAAAATACAGGGTAAGCCTGTCGATGAAAAATTTTCCGAAATTATCTCAGGAATATTTTTCTATCTGCTCATAATTTTTATGCTATATATCGTTTACAACGACATTATTGCACTGGTTACAAACAAGATTTAGAGGACTTATGAAACAAAAAACAGGTTTTGTCGCAATTATCGGTCGCCCGAATGTGGGCAAAAGCACCCTGCTTAACCAAATTATCGGGCAAAAAATAGTTATCGCAACCGACAAGCCCCAAACAACAAGACGCAGAATTAAAGGGATTCATACAACCGAAAAAGGTCAAATCATTTTTATCGATACCCCCGGAATTTACAAGCCGTGGGATAAATTCGGCGAAATTTTGTTTGACGAAGCAAAATTGTCCGTTCCCGATGCTGACGTGATTTTGTTCGTTGTTGACGGTTCGGAAGAGGCAGGAAAAGGCGACAAATGGATTGCAAATAATATTCTCAATTCGGCGGAAGTTCCTGTCATCATTGTTTGTAACAAAGTTGATAACGTAAAAAATCCTCAAAAACGTGATGAAATCGTTTTGACCTATAAAACTTTGTTTGAACAAAATTATCCTCTCGTGAAAGTTTCGGCAAAAACAGGCAGAAATATTGATACTTTAATCGATAATATTTACCGCAAACTCCCAAAAGGTGAGCCGATTTATGATGAGGACGATTTGACGGACGAAACTATGAGAAAAATTGCGGCTGAAACAATCCGTGAAAAGATTTTGTTAAGAACTCAAGACGAAATCCCACACAGTATCGCCGTTTTGATTGACCAATACAAAGAAGAAGAAAATATCGACAAAATTTATGCGACCGTAATCGTTGAACACGATAGCCAAAAAATGATTTTAATCGGCAAAAACGGCAATATGATTAAAAATATTGGTATCGACGCAAGAGTTGAATTGGAAAAACTTGCCGACAAAAAAATCTTTCTCGATTTGAATGTCAAAGTTATGAAAAATTGGCGTAAAAAATACAAAAACCCTGAAGAAATGCTCTAATTCGACTTAAAATCGACAGATAATTTCTGCGTGAAATTTTTTAAAATTACCATAAAATTTTATTCAAATTCAACAACAACAATTTCAGGCGGGCAATTAAATCTTATGGGCAAACAACTTGTGCCTAAACCTTTTGTGACAATCATCTTTTTGCCGTCTTCTTCAAAATAGCCCGATGCATATTTTACACCAAATCTCGACGGAGCAACAATCGGCCCGATGAAAGGAATTGCAACCTGTCCGCCGTGCAAGTGACCCGCAAGTGTCAAATTAATGCCTTTGGGCAAATACGGAAAAATGTCGGGTTGGTGAGATAACAAAATTACGGGCGGTTTTGCGTATTTTAAAGCACGCACAACATCGGGAAATCCTGTCGTCAAGTCCTCAATTCCCGCAACATAAAAGGTTTTTTGACCAATTTCGATTTTGCGGCAGCGATTTTCAAGAACCGTAATCCCGTTTGAGGTTAAAGCATCTTTGATTTTTTGACCTTCCTTAAAATAATCATGATTGCCCAAAACAGTGTAAATACCTGCTTTTGACTTAATTTTTGAGAGTGCTTCCGCCGTTTTTGCAACAGGATAACTCATAAATTCGCTGTGCATATTGACGTAATCACCCACAAGAAGGACAATATCAGGCTCTTGAGCGTTGATTTTTTTGACGATATAGTCGAGTCTTTTTTCCTGATAAGGCTTGACGTGCAAATCGCCCGCAAAGACGACTTTGACCCCTTTAAGAGCATCATCTTTGACCTTGTATTTTGTGACGGTGACAACGTTCGGTTCAATCGTAAAACACCACATCAAAGCAATTAAAATCGTTGCTATGATTGAGCGTTTTTTGATTAATCTGTTGTCTTTTTTCTTTGTCACAATTATGCCTGTTGTGTCATACATTTTATGAAATTTGCAATCGACCTGTCGTAAGTTTTTTCAACATCTTTCGGGAAAAAACACCCCGGAATTTCACCGCTTGAGCGGTGGTGACGGACACATTGACAGCACATGCCGCTCGTCGGGCAGCCGTATGTGCAACCGCAAGTTTCTTTATTTTTTTCTTTTAAACATTCCATATTAGTCATCTCCGAATAAATTGCCTGTTACGACACGTTTTACGTATGCGTAATATTCGTTTTTGTCGGCATAAGGTTCAATGTTTTTCAAAATTTCTTCTTTTGAAATAAATCCTTGGAAGAATGCAACTTCTTCAAGACAGGAGATTTTTTCACCCTTGTTAAGTTCCATTGATTGGATAAAGTTGCTTGCCTGCAAGACGGAATCGTGTGTTCCCGTGTCGAGCCAAGTAAATCCTCTGCCGAGAATTTCTACGTTCAATTCGCCGTTTGCAAGGTAAATTTTGTTCAAATCCGTGATTTCAAGTTCGCCTCTTGCTGACGGTTCAAGGGTTTTAGCGTATTCAACAACTTTGTTGTCATAAAAATACAAACCTGTTACCGCATAATTCGATTTCGGTTTTTTAGGTTTTTCTTCAAGAGAAACGGCCTTTTTATCCTTGTCAAATTCAACAACGCCAAATCTTTCGGGGTCTTTTACCGTGTAGCCGAAAACTGTTGCTCCTTTTTCACGTTTTTTAACGTTTTTAAGCATTGTTTGGAAACCGTAACCGTGGAAAATGTTGTCGCCCAAAATCAAGGCAACTTGGTCATCTCCGATAAATTTTTCACCCAAAATGAAAGCGTCGGCGATACCTTTTTGAACATATTGAATTTCGTATGAAATATTAATTCCGAATTGGCTGCCGTCGCCCAAAAGTTTTACGAAATTTTGATGATCGGCGGGGTTTGTGATGATTAAAATATCCTTAATCCCTGCAAGCATGAGGGTTGAGAGTGGATAATAAATCATCGGTTTGTCATAAACCGAGAGCAAAATTTTTGAAATCGGTAACGATGCCGGATAAAGTCTTGTGCCTGCTCCGCCCGCTAAAATTATACCTTTCATAAAAATCCTTCCATTAAAATCGAATATGTTTTTTATTTTATCACAAAATTATTAATTAACCCATCGAAATTCCTGCACAAAGGTTGATGGATTGTCCCGTAAGTCCTTTTGCGGCTGGGCTTGCGAGGTATATTGCAAGTTCCGCAATCTCTGACGGTTCAATATATCTTCTTTGGGGAATGGTTTGCATTAATTCTTCTTCCTCGAAAGTCATATTATCGCAGTGAATAAGCGATGTATCAACCCAACCGGGGTGGATTGTGTTGACGGTAATTCCGTACTCTGCAACCTCGAGAGCAAGTGCTTTTGAAAAACCTATAAACGAAGATTTTGTCATAGAATAAAGCGTTGCGTATGCCTCTCCGACGACGCCCGAAATTGAGCCGATATTGATAATTCTGCCGAATTTATTTTTTTTCATATCGGGAATTACAAGCCGTGCAAGTTTGTAGGGGGCAATCATGTTCAGGTTTACGAGGTTTTCAATGTCCTCGTCGGTGGTTTTTTCGATTTCGGAGCAAACGTAAGCCCCCGCATCGTTAACCAAAATATCGATACTGCCCAAAACTTTTTTTGCTTCCTGATAAAGAAACATACAATCTTTTGTTAAATCGCAAGCATAAAACCCTTTGATATTGGGAATTTTCGTCAATTCTTCCAAAACTTTTGCGGTTCTTGCCGTGACAAAAACATTAAAATTATTTTTTGCAAAATGTTTGGCGAGGACAAGTCCGATACCCTTAGAGGCACCTGTAATCAGGACGTTATTTGTCATCTTCTTCTTCACCGTAATACATTGTCGCAATGAGTTGATACATTGCCTCTCTGAACTTTTCAATGATAATTTTTTGATGTTCGGGGTCGAGAGATTTCAAAACTTCCAAACAGGAATGCAAGTCGTAATTTTTGTCATACCAACGGTTGTATCCCGGAGGGACATTTTTGATTAACGACTGCAAAGCATTGTCAGCACTGATTTTCTCATCTTCCATCATAGTTTGGATAAAATCCTGTGCAAGAAGAGAAACCGTTTCTTGGTCTAAACGCTCAAGTGCATTCATAAATTCTTTAATAACGGGGTCTTTGTCGTACCAACGGAGATATTCAGCCATTTCAACCTATCCCGGAGGCCAAAGCAAAGGTCTGCCTGCAAGAATGTGGATATGCAGGTGAAAAACGCTCTGTCCTGCTTCTTTTCCCGTATTAATAACCGTTCTGAAATCGGTGATATTTTTGTCTTTCACGATTTTTTGAACAGCGTCAAATAAATCTTTCATCATTTCCAAATCTTCAACATCTTTGACGGAAGCGACGTGTTTTTTGGGAATAACCAAAATATGCACGGGTGCTTGCGGGTCAAGGTCGTTGAATGCGATAACCCTGTCGTTTTCAAAAACGGGAGTTGTCGGAATTTCGTGATTTGCTATTTTACAAAAAATACAATCTGTCATAATTTTCACCTAACCGATTATATATTATTTTTTCAAAAGGGGCAACGAATTTGAGAAAATATCATTTTTTTGATATAAAAAAAGTATGGCAATAAATTACGAAACAGATACAATAAGTGCAATAGCGACACCTTTCGGAACAGGTGCAATCGGCATTATCAGAATGTCGGGCGGTAAATCTTTTGAAATTTGCGAAAAGATTTTTTCAAAAAAACTTGTCCCGATGAAAATTATGTACGGTCAAATCCGAGATGAGGGCGAAATGATTGACGAAGCGGTCGTTTTGCCGTACAAAGCCCCAATGGGATACACAGGGGAAGATGCCGTTGAAATTCAATGTCACGGCGGAATTAACATCATCAAAAAGATTTTGCAATTGACCTACAAATACGGTGCAAGACCCGCTGAACGTGGGGAATTTACCAAAAGAGCATTTTTGAACGGAAAAATGGATTTGTCAAAAGCAGAGGCGGTTGCCGATGTTATTCACGCAAAAACAATGAAATTTGCCGTAAAAAGTGCATCGAATCTTTCGGGAAAACTTTCTCAAAAAATTTCTGAAATTTATCAAATGCTTTTTGATATTTTGTCGAAAATCATTGCAGCAGTTGACTTTCCCGAAGATGTTGCCGAACCCGAATATTCTTTTTTGGAAGAAAAATTAAATGCAGTAATCGCCGAAATCAAGAAGGTATCTGCTTTTTCAAAGAGTTCTGATGTTTTAAGACAAGGAGTTAAAGTTGCCATTGCGGGTAAACCGAATGTCGGCAAATCCTCTCTTTTCAACGCTTTGTTGAACTTTGAGCGTGCAATCGTAACTGACACGGCAGGCACGACAAGAGATGCGATAAGAGAAATGCTCGATATCGACGGTATTCCCGTAACGATAATCGATACAGCCGGTCTTCGTGACGAAAAAGAAGCCGATAAAATCGAAAAAATCGGTATGGATTATACAAAAAAATGTATTGATGAAAGCGATGCCGTTTTGTTCCTTTTCGACTCGCAAACGGGCATGACGGACGTTGATAAGGAAATTTTCAAATTGACAAACGGAAAACCGTGTTTGAAAATTGCAACAAAATTCGACCTTTCGGGCAAAAAATTCGACGATTGTATAAATATTTCCTCTGCAACGGGCGAAAATATTGATAATTTGAAGGAAGAAATAAAAAATTTGGTTTGCTCAAATCTTGAGGAAGAAACCGAATTTATCACGAACGAGCGTCAGCAAAATTGCCTTGACAAAGCCTTGATGTCTTGCGAAGTGGCACTTGAGGGTGTCCAACGGGAAGAATTGCAGGATTTAATTTCAATTGATGTCAAAACGGCACTTCTTCAACTCGGAGAAATTCGTGGAGAAGTCGTCACTGACGATATTTTGAACAATATTTTCGAGCATTTTTGTATAGGAAAATAATTTTGTGAGGGAAAATTATGACCGAAAAATTTTCTAAAAAATATTCTTTAATGTTTGGCGACATGGATATTAATTATCACATGACCAAAATGGCTGTGGCGAAATACTTTCAGGAAACTTTTGCAAGATTTTGTGCAAAACATAACCTCGCAGCATTTGATGTTTTAAAAGACGGCATAATTTGGGTCGTTTCGGACTTGAGGGCGGAAATTTTAAACAGATTGCCGATGTGGAGTGAGGAATTTACCGTTCGGGTTTGGATTTCAGAAACTACGAAAATGCGTACGTACATTGAATTTGAGATAGTTTGTCACGAAAAAATTGTCGCAAAAGGCGAAAGTTGTTTCTATATGCTTGACGAAAAAACTCGAAGACCAATAAAATCAATAGACTTGGTCAAACCGTTCGGTCTTATTGACGAAAAAGTTTTCGGCGAACATACAAAACAAAATTATGAAATTTCTGGTGAAAAAATTTCAGAGAAAATTCACGAAGTTACCGTTTGTGACTTGGATTTCAACTATCACGTCAATAACCTTTCATATATCGGAATTTCTTTTGAAACGGCACCTGCGGATTTTTTGGAAAAAAATGAAATAACTGCTTATAGTATAAAATTTTTGCAAGAAACCCGACTTGGTGATAAATTAGGCTGCGAACTTTATTTGGACGGCAATAAAATTATCAGCAGAATTTATAATACGGAAGATGAAAAAGATGTATGCCTTGCTTGGGCAAAATATCGTGAACGTAATGATTTCTGCCGCAATCCCCGTGAAGCAGGCGTGGATTTTGAATAAATTTTCTGAAAAAATTTGAATTTTTTGAATTGACGATGAATGTTTAAGGTTATTCATTCACTGTCACTGCGAGGGCTTTGCCCGTGGCAGTCCATTGTTTACTCATTTATCAGATTATTGCGTGGTTAATGGATTGCCCACGTCCTCACTTCGTTCGTCCTCGCAATGACAATGAGTCAGTTATGTCATGCTGAACCTTTAGGCGAAGATTCTATATATCAATGTCAAAATAGATTCTTCGGACTTCGTCCTCAGAATGACTGTTTCTGCTTTAAATTTAATAAGATGCAAATTGAGCGGGCCGAAAGGTCTTGGATTATTCGGGTAGTCGTTTTCTTTGATTTCGCTCCGTGCTTTGCACTTCCGCTCCATCGGAAAACTCCTGCTTACGGGCTTGCTCGACTCCGCCCTACCAAAATCCGCTGCCTTAACCACCTCGCCATAAACGTGCCTATGCTTGTTGTCTTTAAGTCCAATGTATCAACGCAAATTCCAAAAATCTACAAGCAGACGCAAACTGAGCGGGTCGAAGACCCCAAAAAAAAAGCCGCTCATGGCGGCTGTCAGACTTGGGGAGGATGTAAAAGATGTCCTTTTACATTTACAAACTCTCTATCGCCAAACAAAAAATTTTCTTTAGAAAAACATGTTGAATATCGTTTATTTATATGAGAAACTTTTTCATGAAGTTATGTAAAAATTTTTTGTAACAATTCTGTAATATATTCAATAAAAAAATTAAAGAATTGTTTAAAAGTACCGACATGACATGTGTAGCGACAAATTCGCAACAAGGTAAGTGAAAGAAGTTCTCGAAAGGGCTTAATTATGGCAACTGATAATTTCATGAAGTTAACTGTGAAAAACCAATCACAGATTGATGCTTTAAAGAAAATCGGCAAACATGATTTTGGTGTAAATGGTGGCAGAGTCGTTTTAAATGGCGAAAACCTCAGCATTTTTCAAGGCGATGTTGAAAACTTCAAAAATTCCGGTCTTGGCAACTACAACGCTGAACAACTTGAAACTGTATTTTCAGTATTGGATGCTGACGGCAACGGTAAGTTAGAAGCAAGCGAACTCAAGGCTTTTGCTTCTTTGGGCGAAGATCCTGATAACATTATTGAAAATGATAAAAACATCATTGATGAAACTGATTTTGAATCATTATATGCAATGGCTCAAGATTATGTTGAAGAAGCATTGGTAGAAGAACCGGAAACAAAACCGACAACAAAACCGACAACTCCCGATACTACAATTGATGTTCCGACTGTTGACGACAAAGATAAAGTTGACGACAGCGATAAAAAAGTTACTGATGACGGTAAAACAGTAGAAGATAAAACAACTGTTCCTGATGAAATAATTGAACCTGAAACAGAAAAATCAGTTATCGACGACAACGATGCAGCAGCAGCGGCTGAAGAACTCAGAACTGCAATGGCAGGTTTGGGAACTGATGAAAAAACAGTTACAAAAGTTTTGAAGGAATCAGGTTATACTTCGGCTGATATCGTTAAAATTATGGACGTATTTGAAAAGAAATACGGCGAAACTTTGATGCACGATATCCAAGGTGATTACTCAGGTAAAGAAGAAACAAAACTCAGAAATGTTCTTTACAACTCAGCAGCCGCAGAAGCACAAGAAACTTTGGGCTGGCAGTCAACTGATGATATCCCTGAAGATGTTGCAAAGAAAGCAAATGAATTCTATACAAAACTTGAATCAAGCAACGCTCTCGGTTATATGAAAGAATTTGATAAACTTTCAGATACTGAAAAAACACAAATTCTCGTAGCATGCGATATGTTGCACACAGATGATACTGCAATTAACAGATTGACAGAAGGCATGGCTTGGTTCGGTAAAGAAGACGGATATGTTGATGGAATTATGTCGGCTCTTAAAAACACTGCCGGTGTAAAAGAATCAGCAAACGAAAAAACTCCCGAACAAGAACCAACAACTGCTGAAGAAAGAGCAACAATAAACAATAACGATGCAACCGCAAAAGCAGCAGAACTCAGAAACGCAATGGCAGGTTGGGGAACTGATGAAAAAACTGTTTCACAAATTTTGACACAATCAGGTTATTCATCAGCCGATATCGTTAAAATTATGGACGCTTTTGAATCAAACTACGGCGAATCATTAATGAGCGATATCCAAGGTGATTACTCTGGAAATGCTGAAACTCAACTTAGAAATGTTCTCTATAATTCAGCAGCCGCAGAAGCACAAACTACTTTGAATTGGCAATCAACAAACGATATCCCGACTGATATCGCAAGCAAAGCAAACGAATTGTATTCACAACTCGAATCAAGCGATGCAACAGGCTATATGAAAGAATTTAGCAAACTTTCTAACGAAGAACAAGCACAAGTTATGCTCGCTTGCGATTTGCTCCATCCGAATGAATCAGTTATGGACAGATTGACTCAAGACAGAGTTTGGTTCGGTAAAGAAGACGGCTACGTTGATAACATCATCAAAGGTATGAAAAAAGTAGCAAACACAAAAGTTTCGTAACGAATAAAATTTGATTTAGAAAAAGGGATTTCAAAAATCCCTTTTTTTTGTTTATAATGGGGATATGAAAAAACCTGAATTATTACTCCCCGGCGGAAGCCTTGAAAAATGTGAATATGCTTTGAAATACGGTGCAGATGCCGTTTATTTCGGCACGGTCGATTTTAGTTTGAGAGCCTTGAGAAAAGGCGAATTGATTACTGATGACAATATGAAAGAATGTGTCGATTTGGTGCATTCTTTGGGTGGAAAGGCTTATTTGACGCTCAATATTTACTCGTTTAATTCCGATATCGAAAAACTTGTTCAAAAAGTTGATATCATTAAGGACGCAAAGCCTGACGGTATCTTGATTTCGGATTTTGGAGTTTTGTCAGTGGTAAAAAAATATTTGCCCGAAATTGATATTCATATCAGTACTCAAGCAAATACCTTAAACTCAGAAGCCGTAAAATTTTGGAGAGATTTTGGGGCAAAAAGAGTCGTCCTCGCAAGAGAACTCTCAATTCCCGAAATTGCCCAAATTAAAAAAGATGTTCCCGATATAGAACTAGAAGTTTTTGTTCATGGTTCGCAATGCGTTTCTTTCTCGGGCAGATGTTTGCTCAGTGATTATATGACGCAAGGAGAGCGAAAAGCCAATAAGGGCGGCTGTGCTCAACCTTGCAGATGGAGTTATAAACTTCTTGAGGAAACTCGTCCGAACGAATATTTTGAAATTGAACAAAACGACCGTGGAACGCATATTTTAAGCCCGAAAGATTTGGCTTTGATAAATTATATTCCGAAACTTATCGACGCAGGTGTCGATTCACTCAAAATCGAGGGCAGAACGAAAAGTCTTTACTACGTTTCAGCGGCTGCAAGAACTTACAGACACGCAATCGATGAATACATTGAAACAGGAAAACAAAGCGAACAGGCTAATCTCGAACAACTTGCAAAAATCGGTAACCGAGGCTATACAACAGGTTTTTATGTTGAAAAACCGAATAGCGACGGTTATAGTTACGATATTTCAAAAGGCTTGGCAGGTGCGGATTTCCTCTGCATGTTTTTAAATGAAAATAAAGACGGAATGCAAAAAGTTTTGACGAAAAATAAATTCTACGTCGGTGACGAGATTGAAATTATCTCTCCCGATGAAATGTTTACGACAAAAGTTCTTAAAGTCATTGATTTTAACACCGAAGAGGAAAAAGAATTTTCAAATACAAACGATACCTCTTGGATAGAATTTGACAGAGTACCGAAAGACACTAAATATGCACTCGGAAGAACAGTGGGGATAAAAAACGAAAGATGTTAGTAAAACCTGATTATAACGTTGAAAGCCTTGAAGATATTGACTTTGACGCTCTTAAATCAGAGGGCAAATCCGTTTTGATGTTTGACCTTGATTCGACTTTAATGCCGTCAAAATCCGGTGATTATCTGCCGAAAACGAAAGAATTGCTCAAAAAATTACAACAGAATTTCACGGTCGTTGTTTTGAGTAATAACACTAATCAGGATTATATCGATAAAGTCCGCTCGGTGACTGACTTTGAAGTGATTTCTCACGCTCATAAACCCGACACAAAAATTATGCTTGATTATTTGAACAGAATTGGAAAATCTGTTGAAGAGGCTGTTATGATTGGGGATAGACCCCTTACGGATATTTTGTGCGGTCAAAATGCCAATGTCACAACGATTTTGGTCGATTCAATCACGAAAGATACCGAACATAAAATCGTCAGATTTGTCAGATTTTTGGAAAGATTGTTTGTAAAATAATTTTTTCCGTAACATTTAAGAAGATTTTTTTGAGAAGAAAAATCTTGTTATTGTTGTTATTTGGGCGGAATTTTCGGCGAGATGAACGTCGATATCGAAAAAAATGTAAAATTGTTAAAATAAAGATTGTAATTTTTGAGTGTTCGACGTACAATTATAAACGACAATTAAAAAAGGAATTAAGTTTTGGGACTCACTTTTCAAGAATTAGTTTTTAATTTATCAAAATATTGGTCGGATTACGGTTGTATTATTCAACAACCTTATGATATAGAAAAAGGTGCAAGTACGATGAACCCTGCAACGTTTTTGCGTTCATTGGGACCTGAACCTTGGCATACGGCAATGATAGAACCTTGCCGCCGTCCTACGGATTCTCGATATGGCGAAAATCCGAACAGACTCGGACATTATTATCAATATCAGGTTATTTTGAAACCGTCACCTGAAGATGCTCAGGAAGTTTACCTCCGAAGCCTTGAGGCAATGGGAATTGACTTGACAAAACATGATGTCAGATTTGTAGAAGATAACTGGGAATCACCTACATTGGGTGCGGCAGGTGTAGGCTGGGAAGTATGGCTTGACGGTATGGAAATTACTCAATTTACATATTTCCAACAAGTTGGCGGCGTTGAAGTTAAACCGGTTGCTTTGGAACTTACATACGGTCTTGAAAGAATTGCGATGTATCTCCAAAACGTTGATTCTGTTTATGATGTCATGTGGAATGATAAATTGAAATACGGGGAAATTTTCCTGCAAAATGAAATAGAAATGTCAAAATATAACTTTGAATATTCAAACTCTGAAAGACTTTTTAAGTTGTTTGATATTTTCAAAGAAGAGGCAGAGGATTGTATGGCTGCAAATTTGGTACTTCCTGCTTATGATTATGTTTTGAAATGTTCACATACCTTCAATTTGCTTGATGCAAGAGGTGTAATCGGCAAAGATGAACGTATGAATTTCATCAACAGAATAAGAAAGTTAGCGTCGGCAGTTGCTCGGTTATATGTTGAGCAAAGAGAGGTTCTCGGCTTCCCGTTATTGAAAAATAAAGGCTAAAAATGGAAAAAGTACCCCTCGGGTTTCTTGCAAATATTTTCAAAAGGCGTTCGCCTGATGAAATTATTGCTCGCTCAAATACCGACTCACTTGCGAAAACTTTGAACTGGACAGATATTCTCATTTTGGGAATCAGTGCGGTCATCGGTTCGGGCATATTTGTTATGGTCGGAGAGGCTGCTTGCGGAAATGCCGAACATGTCGGAGCAGGTCCTGCTCTTGTAATATCGGTATTTTTGGGTGCTTTGGCGTGCGTATTTCCAGCGTTTTGTTTTGCGGAATTTGCATCGACGATTCCTGATTCGGGCTGTTCTTATACCTATACATATTCGACGTTGGGAGAATTTCCCGCTTGGATAATGGGAACGGTTTTGGTTTTGGAATATGCAATCAGCAACGTCACCGTTTCGGCTGCTTGGTCGGGATATTTCTTCCAATTTTTGGAAGGTTTTTCGCATGTTTTGCCCGATTGGCTTGTTCACCCGCCGTTGTGGTTAATTCATGATTACGGAACTGCGGTTTTGAAATATCAGGCGGCAGGACTTGACCCGAGTGTACAAATACCGCATATTTTCGGTATTCCGATAGCGTTCAATCTTCCCGCAATTTTCATTATGATTATTATGGCAATTATTTTGACAAGAGGAACGATTGAATCAAAAAGAACGGCGACTTTGATGGTTATCATCAAAATGGCTGTAATCTTTTTGTTTATTGCTGTTGGGGCATTTTATGTTCAGCCTGAAAATTGGGGACATAATTTTGCGGAATTTGCTCCGAACGGATTTGAGGGCATTACAATCGGTGCGTTTATTATTGTTTACGCATATTTAGGTTTCGATGCACTCGGAACGACGGCAGGAGAGGCGAAAAATCCGCAAAAAGACTTACCGATAGGCATTATCGGGACTTTGTTAATTGCGGCATTGGTTTATGCCGGAGTTGCGGCGGTATTTACGGGAATCATTCCTGTTTCTGATTATGCTACGGTCAATATCCATGCACCTTTAGCTTATGTTTCAAGATTAATTCATCAGGATTGGATTGCGGGTTGGATTTCATTGGGTGCTTTGGCGGGCTTAACTTCGGTGCTTTTGGTCTTGCAGTATGCAAATTCAAGAATTTTGTATGCAATGGCAAAAGATAATTTCTTGCCGAAAATTTTGAAAAAACGTCACCCGAAATACAAAACACCTGCCGTAATTATTTGGCTTTCGGCAATTGTCATAATCGTTTCGGGAATGTTTATCGACATGAGTGTTGCCACACAACTCGCTATTTGCGGAACATTGACTTGTTTTGTGTTGGTTTGTTTGGAAATTATTATTTTGAGAAAAACACACCCTCACATTAACAGACCGTTCAAAGTTCCTTTTTATCCGTGGTTCCCGATTTTGGGAATTGTTGTCAGTGCATTGTTAATGATTCAGTCACTTCCTCAACTTGAAAAAGCGTCGTTTCTATTCCCGTTGTGGTTGCTTGGCGGGGCGTTGATTTACACTGTTTACGGATACAGACAACACAGAAATGCAGAAGAAAAAGATAAGATGTTAATGCAAAGATTTATAGAAAAGACACAAGGAGAAGAAAATGGCGGACAGTAAGGTAAAGACATTTTTTTCAAATTTGTGCAAAACAGTAAAGACGGAAGATTTGGTCGCAAAGGCACAAAGTAATACGTTCAATAAAACGTTGAGTGCATTTGACCTTATTGTTCTTGGAATCGGTGCGATTATCGGTTGCGGAATTTTCGTTATGATAGGACCTGCGGTTTGTGGCAGTCACGGAAATATCGGAGCGGGACCGTCGGTTGTTTTATCGATTTTGCTTGCGGCATCGGTTTGTATTTGTCCGGCACTTTGTTATGCAGAATTTGCTTCAATGATACCTGTTTCGGGAAGTGCTTATACATACACTTACGCAACAATGGGTGAGTTTGCGGCTTGGATAATGGGCTGGATTTTGATGCTTGAATATGCAATCGGCGACATTACGATTGCGGTCAGTTGGACAGAGTATTTGCTCCAATTCTTGCAAGGTTTTGACAAGTATCTTCCGACTTGGGTTACAAATCCGCCAATATGGTTAATCAATGACATTCCGAGTGCTTTGGAAAAGTGTAAGGAATTAAATCTTGACCCTCATACTCAACTTCCGTATATTTTTGGAATACCTTTCAGTATGAATTTGCCTGCGGTATTTATTGTTTTTGTTTTGGGCTTGATTTTGTTGAAAGGTATGAAAGAATCGACCAAGGCAACGGCTTTGATGGTTGTTATTAAACTTGCCGTTATATTTATATTCGTGTCGGTCGGTATGTGCTTTGTAAATCCTGCAAATTGGGGCATTTCAATGAGTGGCATTGATATGAAAACAGTTGCTCCCGGAGGATTTGACAGCATTGTATTAAGTGCATTTATTATTTTCTATGCTTATATCGGATTTGATACAATTTCGACGGCGGCAGAGGAAACAAAAAATCCGCAAAAGAACTTGCCGATAGGGCTTTTGGGTTCTTTAATCGTATGTTCGATTTTGTATGGTTTGGTTGCAATCGTATTTACGGGAATTATTCCCGTTTCGCAATACGGAGAGGTGGATATCCTTGCCCCTATTGCACATGCGGTAAGATTGATTAATCAACCTTGGATTGCAACTTGGATTTCGTTGGGTGCTTTGGCGGGATTGACGTCGGCGTTATTGGTTTTCCAATATGGAAACACAAGAATTTTGTATGCGATGACGAGAGATAATTTCTTGCCTAAATCGTTGCAAAAAATTCACCCTGTTCACAAGACACCTTACGTTACGACTTGGATAACGACGATTGTTGTTATGTTGGGTTGTATTTTTATGGACGCACACGTTGCAGCAGAACTTTGTATTTTCGGAACTTTGGCTTGCTTTATTATGGTAAGTGTCGGGGTTTTGATTATGAGAAAGACCAATCCGAATTTGCAAAGACCTTTTAAAGTGCCTTTCTGCCCGTGGTTGCCGCTAATCGGAATAGGATTTTGCACGTACTTGATTGTAAGAGCAATTCCTCAACTTGCGACATCTGCAATGCTTTTCCCTGCTTGGTTATTGCTTGGTGTGGGAATTTATTTGGCTTACGGTTACAGAATGAACCGAAAGGCAGAGGCTGAGGGGACTGCACAAACAATTTTGAGAAATGAAGATGATGATTAAATCAATACATGAAATACTGAAAAATATGGGTAAAACCGCAAATATGGACGAGTTGATTGCTCGTTCGCAAAGTCACGGCTTGAAAAAGACGTTGAGTGCGTTTGACCTTATTATTTTGGGAATAAGTGCAATTATCGGAGCAGGAATTTTCGTTATGATAGGACCTGCAATTTGCGGAAGTCACGGACAAATCGGAGCGGGACCGTCGGTTGTAATTTCAATCGTGTTGGCGGCTTTGGTTTGCGTATGTCCTGCACTTTGTTATGCCGAATTTGCATCAATGATACCTGTTGCGGGAAGTGCTTATACATACACTTATGCAACAATGGGCGAGTTTGCGGCTTGGATAATGGGTTGGATTTTGGTTTTTGCCTATGCAATCGGAAACATTACGACGGCTGTCAGTTGGACAGAGTATTTGCTCCAATTCTTGCAAGGTTTTGACAAATATTTGCCTGATTGGGTTACAAATCCTCCAATTTGGCTTGTAAATGATGCGGTTAGTGCAATTGACAAGTGCAACAAAGCGGGACTTGACCCGAATGTGCAAATTCCGCACATTTTCGGAATTCCGATTAGCGTAAACCTTCCTGCATTGTTTATCGTTTTTGTACTCGGTTTTATTCTTTACAGAGGAATGAAAGAGTCTGCAAAAACGGCGGCATTGATGGTGGTTATCAAACTTTTGGTAATTTTAATGTTCGTTGCCGTAGGTATGTGTTATGTTAAACCTGAAAATTGGGGCTTAACTCAACTTGCGACGGGTGATTGGTCAACATTTGCTCCGGCAGGTTTTGGCGGAATAATTTTGAGTACGTTTATTATTTTCTATGCTTATATCGGATTTGACGCAATTTCTACGGCGGCAGAAGAAACAAAAAATCCGCAAAAGAATTTGCCGATAGGAATTGTCGGTTCGCTTGTAATTTGTTCGATTTTGTACGGCTTGATTGCGATTGTGTTTACGGGAATTATTCCTGTTGAACATTACGGACAAATCGAGTCTTTGGCACCGATTGCACACGCTGTAAGGCTAATTCACCAAGATTGGATTGCGGGATGGATTTCAATCGGTTCGTTGGCGGGCTTAACGTCTGTACTTTTGGTATTCCAATACGGTACAACGAGAGTTTTGTATGCAATGACGAGAGATAATTTCTTCCCGAAATCGCTGCAAAAAATTCACCCCGTTTATAAAACACCGCACAAAATTATTTGGTGGACGACAATTTTGGTAATGTTAGGTTGTATTTTTATTGATGCTCACGTTGCCGCAGAACTCTGTATTTTCGGTACATTCGGTTCGTTTATAATTGTTTGCCTCGGAATTATAATTTTGAGAAAAACAGAACCTGACAGAGAAAGAGCATTCAAAGTTCCATTCTGTCCGTGGTTGCCGATTTTCGGAATTTTGTTCTGCATTTATTTGATTATTGAAGCGGCTAAAACCCTTACAACATCTGCAACTCTGTTCCCGTTATGGGTTATTGCGGGTGTGTTAATTTACGCATTTTTCGGATACAGACAAAACAGACGTGCCGAAAGTGGAGAACTCATTGTTGAGGAAGATGAAGCAGGCAAAGAAATAACGGATACTTTCTAATATCCGTTTTGATAAAAATTTAATCAGCCCTTTGAAAGCCGAAAAGGTTATGCGACGGGCTGTTTGATTAATTCTTCGATAATTTCCGCACAAGTTTCAACCATTGTGACACAATGTTGTTTGCGTTCGGGAGATGCCATATCGTAGCCTGCGGTTAAGGCTTTACAACAGGTGTATTTGTTTTTTTCTTTGAACATTTCAATGGATTTTTTGGCAAGTTTGCGTGCTGCCATTCCGTTTCGTTCTTTGTCATCACGTCCGAACATTGCCCCGAAAACGAGTTGCATGCCTGCAACCGCCCCGCAAAGGCACCCCGATGAGAGTCCGCCTGAAAAAGGTGATGCCAAAGGAAGTGTGTTTTCTCCGACCAAACCTTTGTCAATTGCTGATTTTACGATTGATTCCGAGCAAGAATAACCTTGCATAAAATATTCAGTTGCTTTTTTCATAAATACCTCTTTTTATTTTTGAATATTTTATCACGTATTTTGAAAAAAATCTTTGATATATCAAGTTTTAAATATAAATTGTATTTTTTATGAGAATATTATAGAATGGGAATAATTCGACGGGCTGGAGCATTTTATGGCAGAAAAGAAAAATAACGAATATAACGAAATTTACGAATATATCAAACAGGTTGACGAAAAGGTTGACAATAATGATAAAACCTTGAAATTCATCACCGCTCAACAATCCGAACAAATGAAAGAATTAATCGGAACAAGGGCTGATTCTCTCAGAAGATTTTTTGAAGAAACGATTAAAACGCAAACAGAAGTCGTCCGAAATGCTTATGAGGAAATAATTTCCGACTTAAAACAAACTTATGAAAAAGATTTGAAAGACAGAGAAGTCGAAAATATCAGACTTTTCAATCAAAAAGAAGAAACGCTGAAATATTCTTATGAAGCAAAAATTGAGGCTATGAAAGAAGCAATCGAAAATGATTGCCAAAAAAGAATTAACGAGTGTTATCTCAAAGCCAAAACCGATTTTGAGGAAGAAAAAATCGGCTTGATTATGGAAAGCAAAAAAGAAAAACAAGATTATGCCGACGAAGTTTATGCCAAAGTTAAGCAGGAATACGAAGACAGAATTAACGAGGTAAATGCTTGGCACGAAAACAATTTGCGTGTGAAATTGAGTGAAACGGAAGAGTATTTCAAACGAGAAATGCAAAAAGCATCTGATGAGGCTTATGCCAACGGAAAGGCTGATGCTGAGGCTTGGCACGAGAATATCGAAAAACAAAACTTGGAAAATTTCAAACAAGAAATCCAAAAAGCATCTGATGAGGCCTATGCCAATGGAAAGGCTGATGCCGAGGCTTGGCACGATGATATCGTAAGACAAAAATTGGAAACTCAGGCTCAATATTTTCAGGAAGAAATTAACAAACTTGAGGAATCTCAAGAAAATAAGCAGGAAACGGAAGAAAGAATTGCTGAAATAAATGCTTGGCACGAAAAAAATCTTGCCGATAAACTTGAAGAAATGAAAAATTATTATGAGGGCAAAATTCAGCAACTTTGGGTAGAACACGATGAGATTGTAAAACAAAAACTTGAAACTCAAGCAGAATATTTCAAGGGTGAAATAGAACATGCAAAAGCAGAAACAAAGGCTGAAATGACTGCACAAATGGACGAAGCGGCACGAAGAAATGAGGAAGAATTAAAATTGTTCCTTGATTTTTACGAAGCGAAAGTCAAACCGTTCAAAAAACTTATAAACATTCACGAAACGACTGATAAACGTATCAAAGATATTCAACAAAAACTTCAAAGAAGATTTAATAAAACCTTTGGCGAAAAACAGGATAAGTAAAAACCTTACGGAGAAAGGAAAATGACAAATTCTGATATCAAAGTTTCGATAATCGTACCGATTTATAACGTAAAAAAATATCTTGCACAATGTTTGGACAGCATAATAGCTCAAACTTTGAAAGATATCGAAATTATTTGTGTTAACGACGGATCGACGGACGGTTCCGATAAAGTTCTTGCCGAATATGCGAAAAAAGATGACAGAATTAAAATCGTAAATCGCCCCAATGGCGGCTTGTCTGCTGCGAGAAATACGGGCATGCCTTATGCAAAAGGTAAATATATCGGATTTGTTGATTCTGATGATTATATTGAACCGACGATGTATGAGTTGATGTATTACAATGCTGAGCATTTCAATTCGCAAATGGTTATCTGTGCCGTTCACAAACTCGACGATTCGACGAATACGGTTTTTGATGATGATCCGTATTATACATTGGGTTATTTCCCGAAAGAACTTGATAACAGAGCGTTTACGCATAAAGATACCAAAGAATTTTTCCAAGATTTCTGTGTAATGGCTTGGAATAAACTTTACCTCAGAAGTTTTCTTGAGGAAAAACAGGCGAGATTTCCTGACGGATATATTTTTGAGGACGGACCATTCTTTACTGATATTTATTTTGATATGGACAGAGTTACGATTGTTCGTGATTTCCTTTATTATTACCGTGTCAACAGGGCTAACTCGATTGTTGCCAAAGGGGATAAGAATTTCACTGATATTTTCTTTGTCGTAAATAAAATGCTCAATAATTTGCGTAAAACAGAGTATTTTGATGAGGTTAAGGCATATTTTTTGAGAAAAAAATTCAAAGATATGCGTTACCGTTATCAGGTTATTCAAAATCGTTATAAAAAATATTACTACGATAAATGGCGTGAATTTTGGCTCAATATTGACCACGACACTCTTGAGGACGAAAAATTTAAAGAAAAATATCCTTACACATATCGAAATATAAGATTGGTAAGGGAAAACGACTATTTTCATTATAAAAAAGAATTTTTCATCGAAAAATGCAAACATAAGATTATGGAGATTTTGCACCTTAATCCGAAAGTTTATACGTTCAAAATCGGCAAATTCCATGTTTGTATCAAAAAACGCCCGAAAATCTTTGATTGGTGGTACGAAACGAACAAAATGGTTATTGCCATATATTGGTTGAAATTCAGATGCGAGTTCCCGTTTATGTACACGGAACTTGAAGATTGGGAAGATGCGGTTAAATAATGCCAAAAGCCGTTAAATCAACAAAAACGGGAAAAAAATCGGTAAAATCAGTGGCAAAAGTTAAAAAAGCACCCGAAAAATCCGAAAAAGAAATAAAAGTTTCCGTCATAATGTCACTTTATAATGTCGAACTCTATATGCGAGTTGCGATAGAAAGTGTGCTGAAACAAACACTTTCCGACATTGAGTTGATTTGTATCAACGACGGCTCGTCTGATTATTCGCTCGAAACTGCAAAAGAATATGCCGAAAAAGACGATAGAGTAAGGATTATAACTTACGAGGAAAGTAAAGGTCAGGCGTATGCAAGAAATCGGGGAATAGATATTGCCCGAGGAAAATATATCGGCTTTGTGGACGGTGACGACTGGGTTGAGCCGACAATGTTTGAAAAATTGTATGAAAATGCAGAAAAAAACAACGCAGAAGTTACCTGTTGTGCGGCTGCACTTTATAATGAATTGATGCAAGAATGCGATTTTAAAAATGCGTATTATAACATGAGTTTAATGCCGTCGAATTTGGATAACCGTGTATTTAGCCATGAGGACACGAAAAGTTTGCTCACGGGCTGTATAAACGTCGCTCTGTGGAATAAAATCTATCGTCTTGATTTTATGAATGAAAATAAAATCAGATTTCCCGAATTTTTTATTTATGAAGATATGCCGTTTTTTTATGAAGTTTGGTTTAAGGCAAAAAGAATTACGCTAATTCGTGATTATTGCTATTTTTACAGGGTAAATCGAAACGGCTCGACGATGTCGAAAATCGGAAATAAGGTTCTTGACCGACCGGAAATGATGGCATTGGCGTATGAAATGTTTAAAAAACTTCCGTATTTTGAAGAGATTAAAACTCAGACGACTGCTTGGGTTATCGATGATTTGTTCCACCGATATACCCTTGTTGAGGCAAGGTATCGGAAAGAATTTTTCTTCTTGATGAAAAAACTTTTCCAAAATCTCGATTTAGACGGAGTTGATATGGAACAACTCTCGAAATGCTACTGTTACAAGGAATATCGCAATTGTATCGAGATGAAATACGATGATTTTACGAGAAGTTTGTGCGATACTTATGTTCGGGCGAAAAAGACCGAGAACGAACTTCGCAGTGAAAAAATGAAGATAAAATTCCAAACGCAAACTGTTTATGAGGGCATAATCGAGCAGATTAAAGCGGAATATGAGGACAGAATTGCCAAATTGCAGGCGAAAATTGATGAAACGGGAGTAAATAATGGCTAAGACAAAATCTCCGAAAATTTCAATAATCACACCTGTTTATAATGCGGATTTGTACCTTGAAGAATGTTTGAATTCTCTTGTAAATCAGACTCTTCAAGATATTGAGATAATTTGCGTTAACGATAATTCTAAAGATAAATCGCTCAAGATTTTGGAAAATTTCTCGAAAAAAGATAAACGTATAAAAATAATAAATTTTGAGCAGACTTGCGGACAATCACGGGCGAGAAATGTAGCATTGGAGCAGACTTCGGGGAAATATATCGGATTTGTTGATGCCGATGATTTTGTTGATCCTGATATGTTTGAAAAAATGTATAAAAAGGCTCAAAACTCAGATATAGTGATGTGTCAGGCGAAAGTTTTTGACGATAAAGTTAAAACTTATAAAGATGATGCATATTTTGCATTGGATTGTTTTGATGATAAATTTGCCGAAAAGCCTTTTACTCACGAGGATACAAAAGATTTTGCGACTGAAATCAATGTTTCTGTTTGGAATAAAATTTACCGTGCCGAATTTTTGAAAAAATCGGGGGTAAAATTCCAAGAAGGCTTTATTTATGAGGATTTGCCGTATTTTTATGAGGTTTATACTCAGGCGAAAAAAGTTGTTCTTCTCAAAGAATTTTTATATTCGTATCGGATAAATAATCAGAATTCCACAATGACAAGAACTGATAAAAACGTCAAAGACCGTGTGGATATGGCATCTCGGGCTTATGATATTTTGAAAAAACAAAAATATTTTGAAGAAATCAAGTCAAATGTGTTGAATACGATAATTCACGATTTGTTTTATCGTTGTTTGATTATTGACAGCAGATATCAAAAAGAATATTTCTTCAGAATGCAAAAATTCTTCAGAACGCTTGATACAACTGATGTTGATGATACTCTTATCAAAAGTCGTTATTATCCTCATTTTTGTGAAATCAAAAAACGCTCGTATGATGAAATCGTAAAATATTTCTTTAATCAGGAAACGTTAGGTGCTGCTTATGTTGAGCATGCAAAGAAAGTATTTAAGCGTGATTTTGACAGATTGGAAACTGAAAAGTCCGAAATTGCGAAAAACAGTGAGATTTTGAAAAAATCGAAGTCAGCCCTTGATAAAAATTGGAAAGATTTTGAAAAGGAAAAGCAATCGCAACTTGATGAAATTTCTCGTCGATGGAGTGATTTTGAAAAAAATAAAAAGTCGAAACTTGCCGAATTGGATAAGTTGCAGGCAAAAATTTTACAGGACGAAAAAAATCGTTATGCTGAATTTGAAAAGCAAAATAATGCAAAAGTTGCTGATTTTGATAAACAAAAAGAAGAAATTGCACAAGAATGGGCAAAAATCGACTCTGAGCGTGAAAAACGTTTGGTTGAATTAGATAAATTGCAAGATAAGATTTTGCAAGATGAAAAGGCTCGTTGGGCTGATTTTGAGCAAAAAAGCAGGCAAAAAGAAGAAGAAATTTCTGCTCAACAGGCTGAATTGGACGTTGAGTGGAAAAATTTGGAAACCGAAAAAGTCGAACAGGAAAAATTGATTTCCGGCGAGTGGAAAAAATTTGAGGCGGAAAAACTTGAGAAAAAATCCGAGTTAGATAAGGCATGGGAAGCCTTTAAGTCTGCTGATGAAAAAAATAAGGCTGAGGCTTCTTTGGCGTGGAAAAAATTTGAAGAGGAAAATTCAGTCAAACAGGCAGAATTAGATGCTGCTTGGGAAAAATATAAAAAAGATTCTGCCGAAAGAGAAAAAAATCTTGATGAAATGCAGGATAAAATTCTCACTGACGAAAAGGAACGCTGGAGTAAGTTTGAGGAAGAAACTTCACTTAAAAAATCCGAGTTGATGGAAAGAGAAAAGGCTCTCACAGAGGAATTTGAGCAGAAAAAACAGGCATTGAAAAAATTTGAAGATGAACATTGGGAGAAAGTCAATGCCCGTCAGGAAGAACTTAAAAAGGCTGAATACGAACTTGATAAGGCTTGGGAGAAGTTCAAAATCGACAATTTGACAAGGGAAAAGGAACTTGACGGTAAGCAGGCGGAAATTTTGTCTGATGAGAAAGAGCGTTGGAAAAAATACGAACTTCAAGTTGCTGATTTTGAGCGTCAAAAGGTTGAATTTGCTAAGGAAAAAGAACTTGCACTGAAAGAAATCGACCGTCAATGGAGTGATTTTGAAAAGGAAAAGCAGTCGCAACTTGATGAAATTGCTCGTTATTGGGCTGATTTTGAAAAGGAAAAGCAGTTGCAACTTTGTGAAATCGACAGACAGCACAAGTTTGAAAAATTGACGATTGAAAAAACGAAAAATTATTTGTCTAACAAATATTTGAGTGAAATTGAGGAAGAAAAGGTTAAACTTGCGAAAAATTATGCTGAAGAAATTTCGGCGAGCAAGGAATATTTTTCCGATTTGATGCAAAAACAGTTAAAAATTCAGGAAGAAAATTACAGAAAAACCGATATTTTCAAGGAAAAAATAAAGGAAGAAATGATGCAAAGACCGAAAGTTTCGATAATTTTGCCTGTTTACAATGTTGCCCCGTATTTGAAGCAATCGTTGGACAGCATAATTTCACAAACGCTTACAGATATTGAAATTATTTGCGTTGACGACGGCTCGACCGATGAAAGCGGCAAAATTCTTGATGAATACAAGGAAAAAGATGCCCGAATTAAAGTTATTCACAAGAAAAATGCAGGCACGGGTGCGGCAAGAAATGACGGTTTAAAAATCGCAACGGGCGAATGTATCGGCTTTGTTGACCCTGATGATTGGATTTTGCCCAATATGTACGAAAGGCTTTACAATATTTTGCAGGACAAAGAACTTGATATTGTTATGTTTACGCCAGATGTTTTCAATGACCAAACTCAAAAGCATGAGGGATTTTTGTATTTTCAGGATTCAAATTTCCCCAAAATTTTGGACGATAAAATCTTTAATAAGGACGATATTTCGCCGTTTTCATACCCGATGTGTGTTTGGAACAAACTTTATCGCAAAAAACTTTTTGACGAAAATAACATCGATTTTGCTGAGGGATTGGATTTTGAAGACCACAAAGTTATTTTCAAATCTCTTTTTACTGCAAAAAGAATTTACTTTATTCGTGAAAAACTTTATGTTTACAGACATTCAAGAAAAGGCTCGATTTTATCTGACAACGATACGAGAATGTTTGACCATATAAAAATTTACGATATTGTTGAAAATATCCTGAAAGAAACGGGAAATTGGGAAAAATTCCACCTCGACTTTTTGCGTTATAAAGTCCACAACATTTTGTATTACTACACAATGATTAAGCCTCAGTACAAAGATGAGTATTACAAAAAAATGGCAAAATCTTTGCAAAATACCCAAATGAGCGAAGAAGAATTTGAAACGCTTTCAAAGGGTTATCCCGATTTGAAACCGATTATGGGCGATACTTTGGCTAACAAAATCAAAAATGCCGTCAAAAAAATTATTAAAAGAAAATAAAAAAATACGGAGAAATTAATCTCCGTATTTCTGTCTTAAAGCCTATTACATCAACGCTAAACCGATATGGTACGATATAAACGCAACCAACCAGGCGATTGAACATTGCATAATAACGACTAAAAGTGCGTAACGTTTACCGAGTTCCTTTCTGACTGTCGCAATCGCCGCAACACAGGGCGTATAAAGCAATGAGAATACCAAGAATACAAACGCCGTCAGGTGTGAAAACATTTGCGGTAAATTTTCCGTATCTCCGCCGTTTAAGACCGTTAATGTACTTACGACGCTTTCTTTTGCCATAAAGCCCGTGATAAATGCCGTTGAAATTCTCCAATCAGAAATTCCCAAGGGTTTGAAAATCGGAACGATAAAGTTGCCCAAAGCCGCCAAAAGACTTTGCGATGAGTCGGTTACAAGGTTTAATTTCGCATCAAATGTTTGCAAGAACCAAATGATGATAGTTGCGACAAAAATTACTGTAAACGCTTTTGTGATAAAGTCTTTCGCTTTCATGTAAATTAATCTTGAAACGTTTACAAGCCCCGGCATTCTGTAATTTGGTAATTCCATTACGAATGGTACGGCTTCGCCCTTGAAAACAGTGAATTTCATAAAGAAAGCGGTAATTATTCCGACGATAACCCCGATTAAATAAAGTGAAAGTACGACTTCAACCTGATGTTCTTGGAAAAATGCTGCCGTGAAAAGTGCGTAAATAGGCAACTTCGCTGAACAACTCATAAACGGAGTCAGGAAAATTGTCATTTTTCTGTCACGTTCGGACGGTAAAGTTCTTGTCGCCATAATTGCAGGAACAGAACAGCCGAAACCTATCAGCATCGGGACAAAACTTCTGCCCGAAAGACCGATTTTACGGAGCATTTTGTCCATAACAAACGCAACTCTTGCCATATAACCGCTATCTTCCATTAATGAAAGGAAGAAGAACAAAATTACGATAATCGGCAAGAAACTCAAAACGCTTCCTACGCCCGCAAAAATACCGTCAACGATTAACGATTGCACGACAGGGTTTAAACCGTACGAAGTCAGTGCATTTTCGGTCAAATCGGTGAACCAATCAATGCCAAATTCCATTAAATCCGAGCAGAACGTTCCGACAGGACCGAATGTCAGGTAGAAAATTATTGCCATAATGCCTAAAAACGCAATAATGGCGGTGTATTTGCCCGTTAAAAATTTATCCGCTTTTGATGAAAGTTTGTATCCTAAAGATTCATTCGGCTTGAAAACAAACTGCTCGCAAAGATTTTCGATGAACGTAAACCTCATATCGGCAAGTGCTGCTGCACTGTCGAGGCTGCATTCATTCTCCATCGTCGAAACAATTTGTTTGAAGGTTTGCAATTCGTTTTTGTCAAGATTGAGTGAGTTCAAAATTAATTCGTCACCCTCTGCAATCTTAGTCGCTGCAAACTTTTCGGGAATATTTGCCGCTTTTGCGTGGTCCTCAATCAAGTGAACAATCGAGTGAATACATCTGTGGACGGCACCTGATTTTTCTTCCTCTCCATTTTGACAAAAATCAAACGGTATAGGCTTTTCGTCGTATCTCGCAATATTTACAATGTGTTCTGCAAGTTCTTCGATACCTTCATTTTTTGAGGCGGAAATCGGAATTACAGGGACTCCGAGTGTTTCTTCAAGTCCGTTAACATCAATACTGCCGCCGTTTTCCGTTACTTCGTCCATCATATTCAATGCAATTACCATCGGAATATTCAATTCCAAAAGTTGCATTGTCAAAAACAAATTCCGCTCAATGTTTGTTGCATCAATGATGTTCAAAATTCCGTCGGGTTTATCTTGGAGCAAAAAATTTCTCGTAACAATTTCTTCGTTGCTGTACGGAGAAAGCGAATAAATCCCTGGAAGGTCGGTAATTACTACATCTTGATAATTTTTGATAAGCCCGTCAGTTCGGTCAACAGTTACCCCAGGAAAGTTTCCGACATGTCTGTTCATGCCCGTCAGGCGGTTAAACAGAGTTGTTTTTCCGCAATTTTGGTTGCCTGCAAGGGCAATGGTGATTTTCTTTTTGGGCTGAACTTTTTTCTTTTGATTTTCGGGAAGATATTGTTTTGCTTCCCCACGTCCCGAGTGTTCTCTCGGGGTAAAAACACTGTTATTTTTTTCGTAAGCGTGTTTGTCGTGGACATCGGTTATGTAAATTTTTGACGCATCACTTTTTCTTAACGTCAAAATATAACCACGAACCCGAATTTCAAGCGGGTCGCCCATAGGTGCCGCCTTAATCAACGTAACTTCAACATTCGGGGTCAATCCCATATTCAAAATGTGTGAACGAAGAGATTTGTCATCACACTTAACATCGGTAATTATTGCGTCTTTACCGATTTGTAACTTATCTAATGTCGTTATTTTTTCGTTTTTCATTGCTTTATACCGTTTTGGTTAGGTCTGCCTAACAAGATAATTATACAACGCTGATGAATGTTGTCAATAAAATTATCCCAAACTGTCAGGCGGAGTCAGACCGAGGGTTGTGTAGATATTGATTGCGTTGCCGTAAATTCTGTAAGATACATTTTCTTTTTTTGCTTCGTTAATGAAGTAGTCGCAAAGGTCTTTGACAATTTTAAAATCATCAAGGTTGGGTTTATGCATAAACATTCTGTCATCGGCGTTGATAATGAGTTCTGTGGCGTTCATTTCTTTTGAAAAATCGAGCCATTTTTTTATTTCTTCTTTTGAGTCGTTCAAATGCGGAACGATGATGTATTTTGAGCAGACGGAGTTTGAGTTTTTTGGTTGTTTTGCACTGCAATATTTTGCAAAATTTTCCAAAACTCTGTCGAAAGAAGCGACTCTTTTGACTTTTTGGTGAACTTCTTTTGTGCCTGCATCGATAGAAACGACGACTTCGGCAACCCCTTTTGCGATAGCCTTTGTAATTGCATCGCTGTAAATTATTGCATTTGTGTTGATGATAATATTCTTGATATCGGCGTCGATAAGCATGTTCAGGGCTTCGTTAAATTTGTAATACATTGTCGGCTCACCGCCTGCGATATCGAAAATGACATCGTCACTAAGGAGTTTTTTGTCAATTAAATCTCTCAAAATCGGCGTAATATCGTAAGTGTCGTCGGAATCGATTTTCGAGTTTGCATCAATGTCTTTAATCAAAAAATCTTTGTCATCTCTCCAACAGTATCTGCAAGCGGAGTTGCAGGCATACCAATTTGCGAAGAGGAGATATTTGAATTTTCTCGGCTCGGTTTCTTCGTCCCAATCTTTGTCTTCCAACATCAGACAATCTTTGCAAGAGTCAATAATGACGCCATTTCTGTGGCTTTGTTTGTCCGCATCGATTTTATCCAAAAGTTTTTCCCAATCAATGGGTTCACCGTTGTAATTGTCTATCAAAACGGGATATTGTTTGTTTTTTGCCGTGTTTCCGAGTGTGCAATAAACAACTCTTGAATCGTTAAAACCCAGACAATGATTGACATAACTACACGATTTGTATTTCATTTTTTGATAATCCTATGAACTGTATGATAATCATATAAACTGTCATGAATGTTGTCAACAGTATTATCCGTAAAATTCAGGAAGTTCTAAACCCAAGGTGGTGTATGCGTTGCAGGCATTTGAGTAAAGTAAATATCTCATATTTGCTTTTTTGGCTTCCTCGATAAAATAATCGCAAAGTTCTTTAACTTTTCTGAAATCATCAAGATTCGGTTCGGTCATATACATTCTGTCATCAGCGTTTAGGACGAGTTCTGAAACGTTCATTTCCTTTGCTGTTTGAATCCATTTGTAAATTTCGTCTTTCATATCGTTTCTGTGAGGAACAATTACGTATTTTGAGCGAACTTTGTTTGAGTTTTGGGGTTGTTTTGCACTGCAATAAGCCGCCAAATTTTTCAAAACACGCTCAAATGAAACGACTCTTTTTACATCTTGATGAACTTCTTTTGTCCCTGCATCAACAGATATCAAAAGTTCAGCAATTCCTTCTCTGACGGCACGTTCGATTTCTTTGCTGTAATTTATTGCGTTTGTGTGAATGATAATGTGCTTGATTTTTGCATCGATAAACATTTTGAGTGCTTCGTCGAATTTGTAATACATTGTCGGCTCACCGCCAGCAAAATCAACGGTTGCATCATCTGTCAAAAGATTTTTGTCAATTAAATCCCTGACAATCGGAATGATGTCATAAGTATCATTCGGGTTGATTTTGGAATTTGCATCGACATCTTCAATCAAAAAATCCTTTTCGTCTTTCCAACAGTATCTGCAAGCGGAATTGCAGGCATACCAATTAGAAAAAAGGATATATTTGAATTTTCTCGGCTCGGTTTCTTCGTCCCAATCTTTCTCCGAGAGCATCATACAATCCTTGCAAGAGTCAATAATAACGCCATCTCTGTGGCTTTGCTTGTCTGCTTCAATCTGGTCTAAAAGTTTTTCCCAATCAATGGGTTCTCCGTTGTAATTTTCTTTTAAAACGGCATATTGTTTGTTTTTTGCCGTGTTTCCGAGCGTGCAATAAACAATTCTTGAATCGTTAAAACTCAAACAGTGATTGACATAATGGCAAGATTTGTATTTCATTTTTTTTCCTTAATTCTCGCTTTATTATGACATTTATCAAAAAAAAATACAACAAGGCAAATGCAATGTTGTAAGTTTCTTCATTCAATTTTCTTTTCGATAAAATTTTTTGGGATTTTTCTGTTTAATCTTTTTTAATGTGTATTTTGCTATGATTTACGCCAAAATATTTAACTTTTTGCCTGCTTTTTTAAGGATTTCTTCGTTTGTTAATGAACCGTTGTTTTGTTCCATTTGAACAAATGATTGAGCGTGATTTGAACCGCCCATAGCCTTGTGTTGTTCATCAATTTTGTTCATCATATCAAAAATCGATTGGCTGTTTTTAGCACCACCGACTTTTTGTTGTGAGAAAATGCTGTTTTCGGGGTTAACTTTTCCGACTTTGTTTTGGTTGAAAATGTTTGCATTTTTGTTGTTAACGCCGTCGATATCGCCTTTTTTTGCTCTTTCGTCAACACCTTTTGAAGTGTTTGCTTTTGCGTTTCCGACAACTGAACCTGCGGTTTGGTTGTTAGGATCAATCCCGTGCATCATTGCCCATTTGGGATCTTTCTTCAAACTCATAAGACCAAAACCTAATGTCTTCATTCAATAACCCTTAATTAACTGCTCAACTTCTTACATGTATATTAAAAATTTTTGTAAACTCGGATTTCAGACATGTGTGATTTTTGTTACATTCTTAACATTTATTTTGGGGCAAAAATGGATTGTAACTCAGTCGTGATGATTATTTTCGTCTTTAAAAATATTTTTTGTGCTATTTTCTCAAAATTAGTGTTCTTAATATTCTTAATATTTTAAAAATTCCTGAAAATCCAATAGCCACAAGACTTTTCCTTGTAAAGCATTTTGCGTGAAAAAATTGCCTGTGTTTTATTAAAAAAGACCCCGAAGTTCGAGGTCTTTTTGAGTTTATTTGAGTTATTCTTTACAATTTGATGATGTTCAAACCGCATAAAATCGAGAATAAGAGCAATGCGGGAACGATGTATTTCAACAGAATGTTGAAGATAAAGTAAAGAACTTTGTTGCCTTTAACGATGTCATCAGACGGTTTAACGAGCCAGCCGACGATTAAGCAGAGTAAACAGGAGTTGATAGGTAACAAGACTGTCGAACTTGCGAAATCGAAGAGGTCGAAGAATGTTTTGCCGATGATTTTTAAGTCGCTCAATAATCCGAAAGAGAGTGTGCAAGGGATTAATAAAACAACGATAATTGCACTGACAACGAGAGTTGCTTTTTGTCTTGACATATTGAGGCTTTCTCTGAAAGCGGCGATTGAAGTTTCGAGCATTGCGATTGAAGATGTTAACGCTGCAAAGAGCAACAATACGAAGAACAAGACTGCGATAAGGTTTCCGCAGAACGGTAATTGTTCAAAAACTTCCGGCAATGTTACGAATACCAATCCGGGACCTTCACCGGGGTTCAAGCCGTAGGTGAATACTGCGGGGAAAATCATTAATCCTGCTGAAATAGCGATTAAAGTTTCACCGAAAATGATGATGTATGAATTATCAACAAGACTTGTATCCTTGTTCAAATAACTTCCGTAAGTCATCATTGCACCCATTCCGACCGAAAGAGAGAACAATGCTTGACCGAAAGCGATGAGGAACATTTCCGCATTGAATTTTGAAAAATCGGGTTTAAAGATAAATTCCAAACCGTCTTTTGCTCCCGGAAGAGTTTGAGAAATAATAACCAAGAACAAAAGCATAATTAAGAATGCGGGCATCATGATTTTGTTTGCTTTTTCGACACCGCTGTTTACCCCTCTGAACGGGAAAATAGCCGAAACTGCCAAAAATGTGACTGCGTAAATTAACGGTAATACAGGACGTGCCGCAAATTGGTTGAAATATGCTGCATAGTCCGTTCCGTGTGGGATAGCACCTGTTAAGTAAACAAGCACATAGTGAATAATCCAGCCGCCGACTGCAAAATAAAAGCCCGAAATCATAATTACGGTAATTACGTTGAGCCAACCGAGCGGTTTTAATTTTTTGTCAACGGATTCGTACGCTCCGACAACCGCTTTTTTATATTTTTGTCCCATAAATAATTCGCAAAGTAACGGGATAATACATATTGCACACATTAGAACCATATATACGAGCAAGAATGCTCCACCACCGTATTTCCCCATAACGTAGGGAAATCTCCAAATATTTCCTAAACCGACCGCACTTCCCAAACTCGCTAAAATGAAACCCATGTGTGAAGTCCATTCAGGACGGGGACTCTGGGTAGAGGACGGTTTTATTTCCGTAGCATTAGTCATTTTTTACACTTCCTTGATTGATTTAACAGTTAAAATATTTAAAATTTAACTTTCCACAGTTGTTTTATTAACATTATTAAATCAAAAACATGTTTTTTTTGCATGTATTTTTTAAATTAAGTTAAGCAACGGTAAAAAAGTTGCAAAAAATTTTTACCTCTCGTATAATATACAGGCTGACTATTCGGCAGAAATATTAAAAGGACAACTCTTAAAGGAGAAATTTATGAACTTTGCAAATATGATGCAACAAGCACAAAAGATGCAAAAAAAATTACAAGATGCACAAGCAGACCTCTCTGCAATGGATATTGCGGGCGAAGCAGGCAATGGTGCAGTAAAAGTGATTTGCAACGGACAAGGTAAGTTCAAGAGCATTAAACTCGCTCCTGAAGCAATTAACCCTGAAAATCCGTCATCAGTTGACCAAGATACTCTCGAAATGCTTGAAGAATTGATTGCTCAAGCAATGAATCAAGCAACGGCTGTTGCGGCAGAAAAATCTGAAGCAGCAATGAAAAGTATCACCGGCGGAATTAAAATTCCCGGATTGTTCTAATGGAATATACAAGACCCATTGCAGAGTTAGCGGATTTTTTTCAAAGATTCCCCGGAATAGGACCGAAATCGGCACAAAGATTGGCATTTTACCTTTTAAAAATGCCTCTTTCTGATGTGGAAAAATTCGCTGCAAAAATGGTTGAGGCAAAAACGACAGTAAAATGTTGCTCAAAATGTTTCAATATGTCAGCCTCAGACCCTTGCGAAATCTGCTCCGACGACAATCGTGACAAAAAAATCATTTGTGTCGTTGCGGAAACAAAAGACTTGATTGCGGTTGAAAAAACTCGTGAATACAAAGGTCAATACCACGTTCTGCAAGGCATTATCTCGCCGATTGACGGAATTGGGGCGGCTGATATCCGAATTAAAGAACTCTTAACAAGAATTGCGGAAGAAAATATCCAAGAAGTCATCTTGGCTCTTAATCCGTCTGTTGAGGGCGAAGCAACAACCTTGTATATTGCAAAATTGTTGAAACCTTTTGAAATAAAAGTTTCAAGAATCGCTCTCGGAATCCCTGTCGGCTCTGACCTTGAGTATGCCGATGAAATAACATTGGCAAGGGCTTTGGAAGGTCGAAGAGAATTATAATTTTTTATTTTTAACCGTCATTTATTGAAAAATGGCGGTTTTTTGTCCCCAAAATTCTGTTTTTTATTTTTAGAAAAAATCAAATGTAACAAATGTAACAAAAAAAACGAAAAACTGAAATAAGTTTTTTTGAAAATACTTTATATACATGTGAGAACTGTGGAAAAGGCTAAAAGATGGCTTTTTTAGCGTGTTCTGACTTATTTTAAACTATTTTACTCGCACCATATCGGAGATACTGAATTAAAAGGTATCTCTTTTTATTTGCCAAAAAAGGTAAAGCGACCCCGAAAGGTCGCTTTTGTTGTGTTAGAACAGATTTTTTAATGCTAAATATCAGGGTAAAAATCATCAATGATACTTGATGGCGTTGCTTCGTTTTCTTCACCATAGAACAAAGTAATATTGCTCGATTTTACACTGTTCATTTGCGTGTCTAATTTTTGACGTTGTGCTTTGTATTGGAATGCTTTGATTTCAGCGTCTGTGACTCTTCCGTCGTGGTTTGTGTCGATTTGGTCAAAGTATTCTAAAACAGTCGAATAACTGTTCGTTCCTGACATGTTTGAGCAAAGTGTCGTGATTTGATCTTTTGTCAAACCTTGAGTTTGCATTTGTGTCGTCAATTTTTGTAATTCTTGTGACGAAATCGTGCCATCGGCGTTCTTATCAATATTGCCGAAGTTAGATTGCATGTATGATACAAACGACGCACTGTTTAAGCCTAATTGATTGACTTGTGCCGTTGTAAGATTTGTTAAGTTGCTTAATTTTAAGCCAGAACCATCGACGTTCAAAATACCGTATGAGTTGTTCAAACCTGCAACTGCCGATGAAATAAGTCCGCTTCCGCTAAGTGAACCCATATTTTCCTCCCTCTCTTGCCTTATGCACTTCTTATTTTAATAATCTTTTTTCAAAAGTAAACCATACAGATATATTAATTTTTGTTAAATTTGAAAATCTGTTTTTTAATAATTTTAACATTTTGCTTAATCAAGGTAAAATACTCGTGGCTATTGGATTACCTGAAAAGTGTCAACTTTTTCTTGCGGGTGTAAACTATTGCCGTCGGTTTTGTTGCAAAGTGGCGTCGTTGTTGGTTATTGGGTAAATGTGAAAAATCAGGCACAAAAAATCCTCGTTTTGTTAATGAGGATTAATTTTCTTTCAAATGTTCATCTGTATCAATCATTTTCCGTAGCAAATCGGTGTCGCCTTGAAGTTGGAAATATTCTTGAAATTTTGGAGTGGTATGAAGATTAAATGAGCGACCGTTTTTGTCTTTTGTTCTTTTGACGAAGCCTTGTTTCACGAGTTCGCTGACGTGTTCGTAGGTACTTGCACCACGCATTTCTTTCAAATCGGTTTGTCTTATCGGTTCTTTCAGAGCGATAATTGTCAAAGTTTTCAAAATTGCACCTGAAAGTTCGACAGGGCAAAGTTTTTCGACTATATCAGAATAGTCTTCTTTCACCTGTAAAATATATCCGTTTTCGTCATTAATTTCGAGAGCACCTTCACGGGAAGAGTAGTCCATAATCAAGTCGAGCATTGCTTCTTCGATTGTGGGTTCATCTTCGCCTAAGATTTCTGCGATTTCTTTAATTGTGACCGAGCGAGCGGTTACGAAAAGGACGGTTTCAATTCTCGATTTTAAACTCACGATGCAATCACCGCCTCTTTAACAGGTGGCGTGCTTACAACGTTGTTACGCATGCCTCCTTGAAGTTCGTAGGCAACGAAAGAATTGTTTTTCTTTTTCGGATTGCCTGAGTGTTTTTTCGCAACTGTTGTCGCAATTTCCGATGTTTCTTGTTTTTCGGTATTATCGACGTTTTCAGCGGATTTGTTTTCTTTTTGGATATACAAATCGCCGTAAAATTCTTCTTGGACAAGTTCAATGTCTGTATCTCTTGTAATAAACAACAATGCGAGGTATGCATTGAGCCTGTCCATGCCTATTTCGGTCAAATCGTTAAGTTCGACTTTTGCGTCTTGCAAGAAAATTTGTTCCAATTTTGTTTTCAAAATTGCGATATTCTTTTTGATGTGATCTTCTGCTGCAAGGTTTACGATTTGGCTTGTCGAAAGGTTTTCGTACGAGCGAACTGCACGTCTTTTGGCACGTTCCAAGGTATTTTTGATTGCTTGTTTTTTGTCGAGTTCTTCGTAGAACTTCAATTGTTTAATCAAGTCTTTCAAAGTAACCGTTCTTTTGCGGTTCATTCTTGTGCTAAGACGTCTTTTGAGTGCTTCGTTGATAGAAACGACGTTATTTTTTTTGACGGGTTGTTCATATTCCGGTTCAAAATCGTCGTTATATTCTTCAAAATCTTCTTGAGCCATTACTGAGTCGAAGTCCATCGGGTCTAAACCGACCAAGACGTTTGATTTCAACTTCAAAAGCACAGATGCAAGCCAAATTGTTCTGCCCGTATTTCTCAAATTTGAGGCTTTCTTTTCCGCCATTTGGAGAAGATATTTGTCTGCAACATCAACAATATCGATGTCCCAAGGGTCGATTTTTCCTGTTTTTGCCATTGAAACGAGAAGTGCAATACCGTCGGTTGCTTCTTCGGGCGAATCGATTGCAAAAATATCGTCTTCATCTGTATTATTATTTGTTTTATAGAAATTTTCAGCCGTATTAGTCATACGTTTTTCCTTAATTATTCAGTACACCTGTGACTTTCGTCACACCCTTTTCTTTTTGAGTTACTCCTACCGTTCTATCTGCTGATTTTATCACAGATTGGTCGTGACTAACTACTATAAATTGCGTATTTTTTGATTGTTCTTTAATCATTAATGCAAATTTTTCTCTGTTTATAACGTCCAAACTTGCATCAACTTCGTCCAAAGCGTAAAAAGGAGCAGGCATATATTTTTGGATTGCGAACACCAAAGACAGTGCCGTTATTGCTTTTTCACCGCCTGAGAGTTGGATTAATTTTGTTTGACCTTTTCCTCTCGGTTTGACCATCATGCTCAAACCGCCTGCAAACGGGTCTTGTTCGTTTTCTAAGATTAATGTACCTTCTCCGTCTGCCAATTTTTCAAAAACAGATTTGAAATTATTATTGATAGCGGTGTAAGTATTCATGAATGCATCTTTTTTCGCTTCGCCGTAACCTGACATTCTTTCTTCGATTTCGGTTCTTTCTTTTGTCAAAACGGCAATTTTTTCGTCAAGTTCTTCTTTTCGAGCCATTTGTGTATCGTAACTCTTGATTGCGTTCATATTGACAGGTTCAAGTTCCGTCATTCGTCTTTGAAGTCTTTGAATTTTTGCGGTGATTTCTTCGGTTGAAAGTTCGGGTGCAACAAGAGTTTTGACGTTAATTCCCGCTTCTGTGAGTTCATTTGTAATTTGTTCAAGTTGCGGTTCGATTTCACGGCGTCTTGCTCTGAAAGATTCGATTTGGTCTGCAATTCTTGACAAATCATTAATCAAAACATCTTTCGCCTTTTCGTTTTCAAGCAAATCTTTTTGAACTGCATCTCTTTCATCTTGAAATTGTTTGAGTTTTTCCGTAAGTTCGGCTTTTTTAGCGTCCCAAATTTTTAACTCGTCTTCGAGGACTTTTTTGTCTTCCGCAAAGCGAATTTTGTCTTGTTCAAGTTTAATATTATCTTTTTCCATTTGGCCAATTTTTGACAAATTGTCGTTAATTACCATTTTTTGGAAGTCGATAGTATTGTTTTGGTTTGTGATTTCGTTATTTTTGAAAGTGATTTTTATTTCAATCTTTTTGATTTTATCTTCATAAGATTGAGTTTTTTCTTTTAATCTGCGAAGTTCGCCCTCGCTCATTTTGCTTTCAATTTCGGCGATTTTGTCACGCAAACCGAGCATTTTTTCGCTCAAGTCAAAACGTTTTACTTCATAAGCGTCGAGTTGTTTTTCGGCACTTGCGACGGCTTCGTTTGCTGCCGTTATATCCTGATTATAGGCATTAATTTTTTCATCAGCCTCTTTTGCTTTGTTAATGAGATTTTTGAGTTCGATTTTTGCACCGTTGCAAGTGTTTAAGGCATTTGAATATTCTGTTCTGATTTTATTTTGACGATTTTCAATCTCGTTCTTCTTATCTTCCAAAGCATAATATTCGTCCTGAAGTTTTTTAAGACCTGCTTTTAATTTTGTGATTTCATCTTCACTTGTTGAGGCAAATTTCATGCCCGTTTTTTTTCTGTCGCCGCCCGTAATTGCACCCGAACGGTCAAATAATTCGCCTGTCAACGTTACCATTCTGTACTTTCCGTGTAAGCGTTTTGCGACTTCATAATCTTCAACGATAATTGTTTCTCCGAGAGCAAGGAAAAATGCGTCAACATAAATATCGTCAAAATCGACGAGGTTGATTGCATAATCAACTACCCCTTTTTCACGAATATTCGGCAAACTGCGTGGGGCAGGTTTGATTTTGTCGAGAGGGATAAATGTTGTTGAACCTGCACGGTTTGTTTTCAAAAGTTCGATACAAATTTTTGCAACATCGGCGTCCTCAACGACGATATTACGCATTCTCGCACCCATTGCTACTTCGAGAGCAACTGAGTATTCATCGTCAACTGCACCCAAATTCATCAGAGAATTGTGTACGCCGTCAATGTGTGCGTTCAAAATTGTATCGTTTGCTCTGTCACCGATACTGTCGTTTACGCTCTTTTGGGCTTCGATTTTCGCCAATTTCACGGTTGCAAGTTGAACATCTCGAGCCTTTTGTTGAAGTTCGGATTTAACATTTTCAAGTTCAATGACCGAATTTTCCTGAATTGTTCTGTAATCTTGCAATTCCTTGTCCAATTCAACCGTTTGAACTTCGAGGCGGTCTTTTTCGTCCTTGAAAGTTGCTTTAAATTCAGTCAGGTCGTTGATAGATTTTTGTGACGTTTCAATAATCCGTTTGTTTGTCGAAAGCGAACTTTCAAGCGGGGCAATCTTTTTCTCCAAATCGACTTCTTCATCTCTGAATTTTTCCAAGTCTTTTTGAAGTTCCGTACGTTGAGCGATAAATGCTTCCGCCGTTTGATTTAAGCCTGAAACTTCTTCTAAAACGCTTGCCAATTCTGTTTTTTCGGCATTCAAAGCAAGTTCAAGACCTTTAATTTCCTGTTCTAAGTTTTTGATAATGTTTTTTGCATCGTCAATCTTTGTTTGAGCGGTTTTTTGACCGTTTTCGCAACCGAAAATTGCCTGTTTGTTTCTGACGATAGTAACGTCTGCTTGGTCAATTGCACTTTTTTTGCGGTCGATTTTGCCTTTAATTTCTTCCGCTTTTTGAATAACTGCAATCTGTTCAGCCTCGCCGTTAGCCTTAACTTTCGCCTGTATTTCTTCTAAATTCTTTTTAACTTTTGCAATTTTATCTTCTAATTTTTTTAATTCGTATCTTTTTTCTTCTTTTTTCTTTCCAAAATCCATAATGCTTTCATGCACGTGTTCATTGGATTTCATCAAGTCGAAATATTTTACGGCGGAAACTTGTCCTTCGAGTTCGGTTTTTTCGTTTCTGAGTTTTTCGTATTTTAAAGCAACTTCTCTTTCTTCGGCAAGTCTTTCAATGGTTTTGCCAAGTTCTTCAAGAATGAGATTTGTCGATTCAACACGTTGTTCAACGACTAAAAGTTCATTTTCCGCTTTTTCGATTTGACGGTCAAACTCTGCCGTTCCTGCAATTTCCTCGACAATTCTTCTTCTGTCGCCGTTTGAGCATGTTGTAATGTTCATGACGTCATTTTGCATAACAACGTTATAACTGTTCGGAGTAATGTTGTATTTTTCGAGTTCAATGTGAATGTCACTCAATGTGCAAACTTTGTCGTTTAAGTAATAAACACTGTTGTAGCCTTGCGAACTTTTTTTGATTCTTCTTGCTACTGACAATTCCTGATTTTCGTCATGCTCAAAACCGAACGTAACTTTTACAAAAGCGTCGTTTCGTCTGGGATTGTGGGTTGAAATATAATCTGATAATTTTTCGGCACGAAGCGTTCTCGACATTGAAAAACCGAGTGCGAACAGAATACTGTCGATGATGTTACTTTTGCCTGAACCGTTAGGACCTCCGACCGTAGTAAAACCTTGCAAAAACGGTATGGTGACGTCGTTTGCAAAAGATTTGAAATGGTCGATTTGTAATGCTTTTATATACACTTCCTAAACCTGTCCTTACGGTTATTCTGTTTTGTATTTGCACTGTTTTCCGTCGTCACGGAAAAACAAATACTTACGATAACCCACTCTGTTTCAATTAGACAACATTTTGTTGATGAAGTCAAAATCGTAACATCTTTGTAATAGTTTGAAAATTAATCTTTTGAAATATTTTGGCAAATTTTTAAAATGATGTTATCATTGTCTTAGTAAAAATTCAGTACGGAAGAAAACTGTGTAATGGGAATAAGTATAGTAAGTTTGTTGAAAAGTGCGGTGCAAAAAGGTGTGTCTGACGTTCATCTCAAGATTAACGAATCGCCCGCAATCAGAAAAGACGGTAAAATTATCAGAACTCAAATTCCGCCTTTGACTGAGGAAGATTTTTTTGAAATCTTGGAAACCGTTGTGCCGACTTCTTATAGAAATAAGGCTTTTGATAATTATGATGCCGATTTTTCGTATGATATTCCCGATGTTGCACGTTTCCGTATTAATTTGTCCCGAGAACTCGGAAAAATGTTTATGGTTATCCGTGTTATTTCGATTAAAATCCCGACAAGAGAAGAATTGCATTTGCCAAAATCTATCGATAAATTCTCTTCTCTTAAAAACGGTATCGTCCTTGTTACAGGGGCAACCGGAAGCGGTAAATCTTCAACCCTCGCATCAATGGTTAACCATATCAACAATACTCAGGAAAAACACATTATTACAATCGAAGACCCTGTTGAATATCTGTTCTCTCCCGTAAAATGTATCATTACCCAACGTCAAATCGGAATTGACACTCCGTCTTTCCCTGACGGAATTAAATATGCTCTCCGTCAAGACCCTGACGTTATTTTGGTCGGTGAAATTCGTGACCTCGAAACAATGTCCGCCGCTTTGAAGGCTTCAGAAACAGGTCACTTGGTTTTGGCAACTTTGCACACGAATGACGCAATTCAAACAATCAACCGTGTTATCGGATTTTTTGAACCTAAAGACAGAGATTATATCAGAAAACAACTTGCGGAAAATTTGAGAGGTACAATTTCTCAAAGATTGGTTCCGAGAGCAGATAAACCGGGACGTTTCCCTGCGTGTGAAATACTCGTTGTAACTCCGACTGTAAAAGATTTTATTATCAAAGATTCTCTTGAACAAATTTATGACCTTGTTAAGAGAGGTAATTTCGACGATATGATTTCGTTGAATATTTCATTGTTCCACTTGTACAAAGCAGGTATTATTTCAAAAGAAACCGCTATTCAGGCAAGCGACAACAAAATCGAAATGCAACAATATATCCGTGGTGTTTATCACGGTGCAAGTTTTGACGTGATGTAATTATGCGACAAAAATATTCTGCAAATGCCATAAATCTTAAATCGTACGACTTCGGTGAGGCCGACAAAATCGTTATGATGTACTCAAAAGAAAGAGGGCTCATCAGATGTATGGCTAAAGGTTCCAAAAAACCTAACGGAAAACTTTGCGGAAGAATGGATATGTTTGTCGCAAATAACTTGTTACTGACCAAGGGAAAGTCAATGGATACGGTATCTCAAGCCGAAACTGTCAACTCTTTCTTTCACCTTCGCCAAGATACCGACAAGTTGTTCTTTTCAATGTATTGCGTTGAAACCGTGAAAAATTTTGGGGAAGAAAATGACGAAAACAGTGATAAAGTCTATGATTTACTTTATGCTGTTTTGTCAAAAATTTCAGATAGCAAAACAGAAGTTGAGGTTTTGCTTGCCACAATAAGATTTCAACTTAAAATTATGCAGGTCTTCGGCTATGCTCCCGAATTTTCGGTTTGTAATATTTGCAGAGAAAAAATAGAAGATTCTTATTCAAAATTTTCGTTTGAACATGGTGGGCTTGTTTGCGACCACCATTCACTTTCGGGCGAAAGAGCAATGAGAATTCACCCGAAAATTAAAGATTTTTTGAAAACTTTGCAAAAAACAGACTTTAATATTGAAACACCTTATGATAAACTTGCAGATACAAAGGTGACTAAACCGTGTTTTGAACTTTTAAGGGACTATATCGAACATTGTTCTTCCAAAAAATTCAATTCGACAAAAATGTTAGAAGTTAATTAGGAGGCTTAAAATGAACAAGTACATCGAACATACTCTTTTGAAACCGACTGCAACAAATGAATCACTCTCAAAATTGTATGAAGAAGCAAAAGAACATAATTTTAGAGGCGTTTGCGTTAACCCGATTAACGTAAAAAAAGCAGCAGAAGCATTAAAAGGAACAGACGTTAAAGTCGTTACTGTTGTCGGTTTCCCTTTGGGTGCAATGGTTTCAGACGCAAAAGCATTTGAAGCAAAAAGAGCAATCGAAGACGGTGCTGATGAAGTTGATATGGTTCTCAATATCCAAGCAGTTAAAAACGCTGAATGGGATACCGTAACGGCAGATATCAGAACAGTTAAAGAAGCATGCGGCAAAACAGTTTTGAAAGTTATCATCGAAACAGATTACTTAACAAAAGAAGAAATTGTTGAAGCATGTAAATGTGCAATCGCTGCAAAAGCAGACTTCGTAAAAACATCAACAGGCTTCGTAAACGGCGGCGTTGGTGCTAAAGCGGAAGATGTTAAATTAATGTATGAAACAGTTAAAGATGCAGGCTTGAGAGTTAAAGCATCAGGCGGAATCAGAGATAGAAAAGCCGCTGAAGCAATGGTTGAAGCAGGTGCTTCAAGCCTCGGTACTTCATCAGGTATCAAAATTGTTGAAGGTTAATTAATTTATTAATCGATATTCAAAAAGCCTCGAAAATTCTTCGGGGCTTTTTTGTGTTTTATTGATGTCAACTAAATGTTGACACCTTAAAACGCTTGAAATTATTGAGTTTTGCTTGAGTGTAAACCATACATTGACACAAAATAAAAGAGCAAAAGTTCAAAAACCTTTGCTCTTTTTATCGTAAAATTTATCTTATTTTTTGTTTCCGTTTAAGTAGTTGATAATATCCTGAGTCAAATCAACACCGCCTGTTAAAATAACTCTGTAATCGAAAACGACATCGATATTTTTTTGAGCGGAAACGATTTTTGATGCGTTTTGAATATTGTTAAATATTTCGTTTTCTTTTTCCAATTTCAATTTAACGACAGCATCTTCTTTTGCTTTATATTCTTTTTCGGTTTTTTCCTCGAAAGTTTTTTTGCTCAAAGGTGATTCGATTGCTTTATATTCTTTATCTTTGTCAATCAAATATTGTTGAAGGCTTAAAACCTTAGAATCAATATCTTTATAGGCTTTTTGAGCGTAGTTGTAATTATTTTCGATTTTTTTGAAATCTGCATAACCGATGGTATCTGCTTGTGCTTGCATTCCTGTAATTGCCAAAATAGCGGTAATTAAAAACGAAATTTTAAACTTATTCATATTTTTCTCCTCTTGGAAACATTTTACCAATTATCCTCCCAAAATTCAACATGAATATGAAGTTTTGCAATTCTTCAAAAATTTGTATTCAAAACAAAATGCTGATATAATTATCTCAAACGAGGAGTGCAAAATGGAACTTACACAAGAACAAATCCATAAAATTTTAGAACTTGCGGATAAGACCACGGATATTGATGTTGAAAAGGTTACGACGACAGACATTTCAAGGGCTTTGGTCGAAATCGAAAGAAAATTGAACTTTTTTGATGTTGATGTCAATTTTAATTCTGAAAATAAAAATGTTCTTATTGTTGACGATTTGGAACTTTCGCTTTATCAGTTGAATCAACTTATGAAAAAAGTCGGTTTGCGTTCTTTTGTAGCGAGAAATACGGAAGAGGCAAAGGCCGAGTTAATGCGTCATACGTTCCATTATTTGCTTATTGACTTGTTTTTGCCGGATTGTGAAGATGGTTTTAATTTGATTAAGTATGCAATTGAGTTAAAAAACAGCGGAAAGCAAAATTATAAAGTTATAGTAATTTCAGGTGCAGACGACAAGGAATTAATCGATAAATGTTATAAATTGGGAGTTGACGGCTATGTTACAAAAACGGAATCCTGGCATAAAGACATTTTGAAATATATGAATACGCCTAACGAACATAGCGAAAATACTGTATTCAGAAAGACTTGCGTCAATGATGACATTGTTTCTTATCATTTGAGAAAATTCAATGATAAGAAGATTTTTGATGCATTGAATGCGGATTTGAATGCTGTAATTTTGTCGGGAAGTCCGCATATTGTAATGAATATGGAAAAAGTTATGGTCTTTGACCCTGACAATACATATATTTTTGCAGAAATTTATAAGGCTTGCCAAAATGCAGGCGGTTCTTTTCTTTTGGTTAATCCGTCAGAAAAAATTAAAGAGGCATTGGCTTCGGCGTATTTAGAGGGAGTTATTCCGACATTCTCTTCGCTTGAAGATGCGATTGAGTATGTTTCAAATTTAAAAAATGCAGAAAAAGAAAATTAAAAAAATTTTTATAGTATATTTAAAGTGACAAAAAGAAAAAAATAAGAGAAAAATAATGGTGAATTTTAATTTATTAAATTTTTTCAAGAAAAAACAAGAAAACAGACCACTTGCAGATGATGTGCAAGTTCCTATTGTGACAATTGCTTCATCAGGCAAGGTTTTATATGCGAATACGGCTGCAAATAATCTTTTTGAGATTAATGATGCAAAAGATAACAATATTACGGATTTGATAAAAGCGGATCTTCCGTCAATGATAAACGGCAGTTCAGGTTCTGTCAGAAAGGCTTTCAAGGTTGCAATCGACACTGACAGATATGTTGAAATTTCATCTAAGGAAAATACTTCCGAACATTATTTTATTTTGACATTTCACGATGTGACGAAAGACTATATTTTGCTCAACAGACTCATTGAATATCGTACGAATATGGACAATTTAGGCAAAAATAAAAACATGTTTCTTGCTCAAATGGCAAATGTATTCAATTCACCAGTCAAGTCGGTTATCGGATATTCTAAAGCGATTTTGGAAGGCATGGGCGGTGAAACCGACGAAAAACAAAGAAAATATTTGAATATTATTTATAAACATTCGGAAGAACTTTATAAATTGCTTGACAGAGTGACGGAACTTGCAAAAGTTGAGGCACAACTTGTTAATTTTTCTTATAAAAATTATGATATCACCAATCTTTTGAATGCTGTTTATACGGAATATACCGCTAAAACTGCGGAAAAAGGTTTGCATTTTGCAATCAATACGGACAATTTGATGCAAAAAGTTATTTACGGCGATGATTCTGTTTTGCAATCGGTTGTTTCGTACCTCATTGATAACGCAATTTTATCTTGCGACTTCGGAACGATTGTTATGGAACTTTCGGACAGAGAATATCTCGAACGTGGCGAAAAACTTTTGAAAATAAGAATTACAGACCCCAGCACTCCCGCAAAACAAAGCGAAATGCCGAATTTGTTTAATCCTTATTATCAACCCGATAAGAAAAATCGCACAACGCTCATCAAGAGTTTAAATCTTTGTATTATCGGTAATTTGGTCGGACAAATGAACGGTCATATCTCTGCGGAAACGGAAACTTCGGGATTTTCTGTTGTTATTCCGACGGACAAATTAATCGAAACATTGGATTTTGCTTCAAAGGTAAATTAGTATGGCAAATGTAATTCTCAAGCACGTTTCCAAACTTTATGACAATAAGAAGAAAGTTATAAACGATGTTTCTCTTGAAATTCGTGATAAAGAGTTTTTGGTTCTTGTCGGTTCTTCAGGTTGCGGAAAATCTACCGTACTCCGTATGATTGCGGGGCTTGAGGAAATTTCCGAGGGCGAAATTATCATAGGAGATAAGGTTGTAAATAACGTTCACCCGAAAGACAGAGATATTTCTTTTGTTTTTCAAAGTTATGCACTTTATCCGCACATGAGCGTTTATGACAATATGGCTTTCCCGTTGAAAATGCGTGGTTTCAAGAAAGATGAAATTGATAAAAAAGTTCGTGAGGCCGCGGAATTTTTGGATTTGAAAGAACTTTTGGACAGAAAACCGAAACAACTTTCGGGCGGACAAAGACAACGTGTTGCTTTGGGACGGGCAATTGTTCGTGAACCGAGGGTCTTTTTGATGGACGAACCGCTTTCAAACCTTGATGCAAAACTTCGTGCAAAGACTCGTGCAGAACTTAAAAAACTTCACGAACAACTCCAAACAACGTTTATTTACGTCACTCACGACCAAACGGAAGCACTTACGTTGGGCGATAGAATTGCGGTTATTGATAAAGGAGTAATTCAACAGGTAGATACTCCCGATGTTATTTACAATTCACCTGCAAATGTCTTTGTGGGCGGATTTTTAGGCTCTCCGCCGATGAATTTTATCAAAACCGAAATTAACGACGGAAAAATCAATATTAACGGCGTGGATTTTGAATTATCGGAAGAGCAAAAAAATAAATTGAACGGCAAAAAAGAAGTCCTTTTGGGCATTCGTGCCGAAAAATTTAATGAACAGGACGGAACATTGAAGTTCCCCGCAAAGGTTAGAATTACTGAAATGCTCGGCAGCAAAAAAATAGTTTTCGTAGATTGCAACGGTCGTGAATGCCAAGTAGAAATGCCGCCTGAAGGTGTTTACGAAAATGAAGTAAATCTGTCTGTTTCGAGTAAAAATATTTTGTTCTTTGATGCGGAAACCGAAGCAAGAATTTATTAGAGGTGAAAAATGGCTTATAAAAGTTGTGAAGACAGTTTGCATACAATATGTTTTATGCCTGAAGGTTTAAGACATTGTATGTATATGATTCCGGAAAATGCTCCTCCTGTCATTCCTATTTTTTCAAATAGACCTGTAAATCCCGAAGTTGTCTTCGATTTAAAGTTTGAGATTGAAGAAATGAGAATGGACGGATATTTGCAATCGGATTGCGAAAACTGTTTCCGTGTCTGCGTTAAGGACTTTGATAACGAAGATTATATCAACAAAGTTTTGATTTCTCACAAAATGGATTGCAACGCAAAATGTTCGTTTTGTTATAACCAATATGCAGAAAAAATCAGATATAATCCGTATAAAATTATGCCACAATTGGAGCAATTCAAGCCGTATTTCAAAAATTGTGAAATGCACTTTGGCGGCGGAGAACCGACAATTTGGGACGAGTTTGACGATATTGTCGATTTTGCGATAAAAGAAAGATTTAAGAAAATTTTTATTGCAACCAACGGCTCGGTATATTCGGAAAAATTGGCAGAAGCAATAAGAATGGGCATGGCAGAACCTGTGTTTACAACGGATATGGCTGATGCCGAATTGTTTGAAAAAATTAAAGGGCTTAATTTCGCTCAAGTTACGGAAAATATTAAAAAATATCTCGAATGTGATGAAGAAAGAGTTGCCGTTCGCAATAAGTACCTTATTCTCCCAAATATTAACGACACAGAAGATGCGGTCAGAAAATGGGTTGAATATAATGAAGATTTGGGCGTTAAAAACCTTGCCGTCGATATTGAGGCAATTTTCTTTAACGAAAATCGTGGTCATATTGATGAAAAATACAAAAATCTCGTTCTTTTTGCAGAAAATTTAATTCAAGAAAAAGGAATGCATTGCGATTTGTATAGTTTCGCATCACAAATGAAATACGACGATAATAAATAGTTTGAAAAAAGCGAAAATAAAAGGGTTGCGAATGTTCACAACCCCTTTTTAAGATTTAAGATTAATTCATCGGTATCAATAATTCTTGTCCCGCATAAATTGCATGAGGGCTTGCAAGTCCGTTTGCAGCCTGCAATTTCTTCGTGTTTTCGGGAGATGCTTTTCCGTAAAATTTAACGGAAATTGCTTCAAGAGAATCTCCTGCCTTAACTTTATATTTGTCGTTAATGACAGCAGGAGCGTTAACAACGGCTTCTTCCGCCGTTAAATCTTCAACGGTTGCTTTGTCTGCAACATATTGAGGAGAACCAATCGGAGCAAAAGAACCGTGGTCTTTTTTGACGATTTTTCTTTCCTGAACAGGTGCCGAAACCGAACCGTCAGAGTTTGAAAAAGTCGTAAAACTAAGCATTGCAGTCATTAAGAACATGCTTAAAGCACCTGCAATAAAACCTGCTAAAATATATATCCCAGGAGATTTTTCTTCTTTGGGAGTAATTTTAAAATTTTGCCATAAAATATCAAGTTCATCTTGCTTTGATTGCATAGAATTATTGATATCCGCCGATTGTTTTTCTGATTCGTCATTTAAAGACTTCAATTCTGCCAAAAGAGCCATGCTTTCGCCTGACAGCATTGATCTGTTTAAAGTTGATGTTTTCATAAATTCCCCTTGACTTATAATAATAATCCTATCAAAAGACAACACTGTCAATGGTTTTTGACATATTTTAAGTGTAACGATTTGTAATTTTGGAAACGCTGATTTTTAAAGGTTTTTCGGCAAGGTTAACTTAACATTACTAAATATCTTCGTCAGGAACTTCCATAATGCCCTGTTCGTATTCTTGAACATCTTTGTCTGAAACTTCTGAGAAAAGTTGAGGCTCTTCAATTATTTCAGGTTCGTTATTTTGATATTTTTCTTGCAATTCTTTTTCTATGTTGGCAAATTCTTCATCGGATAAAAGTGTTGAAACATCAGCCTTTTCGTCAAAATTGTCAACATCTTCTTGCGAGGTGTCAACTGTTTCTTGCGGTGGCGTTTCTTCCTCGTCATCATCTAATTCTAAAATATTTTTGATTTTTGGCTTGGGTATTTCTTGTGAAAAATCATCTGTTTCACTTGCCAAAATGCCTTCATTTGCTGAACTTTCGAGAATATCCTGAAAACTCGGTTCTTCGGGTTTGTGAACATTAAAGATATTTTCGTCGATATTGAGATTTTCATTTTCTCCTTTTTGTGAAGAAATTTCGGTTTCTTCGTCGTTTTCATTTAATGTTTTGCCGAAGAAAGTCAGCGGTTCTTCTTGTGGTTCTTGATTTTGAGGTTGTTCGTCAATTTGTTCGACAGTTGTATTTTCTGATGTATTTTCAAGCAAATCATCATTTTGCAAAATTGCCGTATCGTCTTCCTTTTCGGTATTTTCGATAAGAGGAAGAGTGAATTTTTCTCTTTTTAATTTTTTCAATTTTTCTTTTAATTTTTTCCGTTTTGATTCTGTTTTTGGGGCATTGGAAACGACGGAATTTGATTGTCCTGAGATATAACTATGCTTGTGACCCTCTTCTAAGTATTCGTTCATAAATCTTTGAGAGTTTTCCTGATTGAAAAATTTTGAAGAGTTACCTGTTGAAATGTGGTATCCGTTACTGTTTCTGACAAAAATATCTTTTACTGAATAGTCGTTTTGTGAATTTTTAACCATTTCGGAAATTTTTGTGATGCAAAAATCGCCGTTTATTTTGTTAACGCAAATGACGACATCTATTGATGCAGAGGTCATAAAGTCGGCATTTTCCTCGAAAAGATTGATGTTGGAGAGCAGCAGCATGTTTCTGATTGCCGTTAAAATATCAACATCTTCTTTTAATGACATTGAAACGATAAAACCGTTGTGTCCCGAGAGGATTAGTTGAAATATTTGCGTAAGATCAGAAATTTGAGCATCGCAGTAGAAAATATTATCGTAATTCAGATTTTCAATATCTTTTACGCAACCCTGTGAAAGTTTTATGCTGCAAGGTTTTTCGACGATGATTTTTTCTGTTCTTCCGCAGATGATATTCTTTTTGCTGTTGTCGGAAAGATTGACCATAAAATTCATCAGCGGGGTTTTGTCAACGGAAGCATCGCCGATAATGAATATGTTTGCACGTTGAGATATGCAATCTCTGAGATAAGCGACCATTTCGCTGCTGACGATTTTTGTTGAAAAATATGTTGAATAAAGTTGTTTGTTTTTCCGCAAAATGCTTATAAACGGCTCTTTTTCGACAATTGGCGGCATTAAGATGTTTATGACGAAATTGCTTGGCGTGCAAATTGTTGCTTGCGGATTTTTCTTGTCGATGTAGCAGTCGTATAGTCTTGCGATTTTTTCAACTTCGGCAGTGTATGCTTCTTGCGAAGAAAAAACGAGTGGAATTTTTATGACATTTCCGTTTTTTTCACCGAAAATTTTATCGTGAGAATATGCGGTTATTACGTCAAATTCTTTGTGTTCACGGAAAAACGCCAATAAGTCGCAATCTGCACTCATTTTAGCAAAATTCAATGATTTTAATTCTCTGTTTTTTAGTAATCTGCTTTTTAGCGACATAATTTTCTCGCAACCAAATCTGCAAGTTCACCGAACGCATAATAAATATCCGAGAAAGGATTTGTTTCTCCGATTGTAACCCCTTTGTTTATTGCCGAAGAGGCTGTTTGCCAATCATTTGGAATTACCGATAAAATATTTTTTTGCAAAATATCCGCAACATCTTTTTTTTGGCACTCATCGGAACTCGAATAACGATTGAGTACGATTTGGGTTTTGTTTTGTAATCCGATATGCTCGAAGAAATCCATACAACGCTTGCAATTATTGAGCGTCGGCAAGTTTGCTTCCGTTATCAATAAAATCATATCCGATAAATCCAAAACATACTTCGTTTTGCCCGTAATTGCTGATGAATTGTCAAATATGATGTAATTAAAACGTTTTCTCAATGCATTTAACATTTTGACTACATCTTCTTTTGAAACATTATTTGCGTAGTCACGATAGGGCGAATCGGCAATAATATAGTAGTTTGAATCGGAATATTGTGTTGTTAAATCAACAATATCCTTTGTTTCGTCAATTTTTTTGATTAAAAAACTCATATCGTAAGGCGGGGTCAAGTCCAAAAATGTCGTTACATCGCCTAAAAATAAATTCATATCTACGATAGCAACTTTTGTACGTCTGTCCCGTTTTGCAAGTTCGTAGCCGAGATTGACCGCAATAGTTGTTTTTCCTAAACCGCCTTTGTTTGAAAATACGGAAATGACTTTTCCCTGACCGGAAAAATCCTGTTCAGTAGTCATTTTTTCGATAATTTCGTTGATGATTGCCAAAAATCCGCTTTTGATAATCGGTTTGGTGATAAAATCTTTTTTGCTTTTTCTCAAAAATTTTACGATATCATCAGTTTTGAAATTGTAAGCGGTTATTATAAATTTGCAATTCTTAAAATTATCTTCAATCTCATCAATTTCTCTGCCGACTTGGTCGATATTCTCCGAAGCATCGACTATGAAAAGATTTAAGACGTTCTCATCAATCTTGTCTTTTGCGGACGAAAGAGAACTGATTTTTACGAGAGAATACTCGGAATTGACCTCTTTAAGGTAATTTTCGATAATCGAAACCGTTATGTTATCTTTATCAACAACAAAAATTTTCAAACTTTTATTCATAGAATTTATTTTACTATATTTTCGCTTTTTTGTTAAGATATATTTGAAAAACAGTAGGATAACATTATGAAAATTACAATTATCGGAGCAGGGCTTGCAGGCTCGGAAGCAGCATTACAAGCGGCAAATGCAGGAATAGACGTTGATTTGTATGAAATGCGACCTGAAACTTCAACAGGTGCTCATAAAACGGAAAAATCAGCAGAATTGGTATGTTCAAACAGTTTGGGTTCGTTTGATGAAACTGTGGCGAGCGGTTTGTTAAAAGCAGAATTGAAAATATTAAATTCTTTTTTGATAAAAACGGCTTTTGAATGTAAAGTCCCTGCGGGTGCGGCTCTTGCTGTTGACAGAGAAGGATTTTCACAAAAAATCCAAGATATGCTTGAAAATCACCCGAAAATTAATTTTATCAGAAAAAAAATTGATAAAATCCCGAAAGATGAAGTCGTTATTGTCGCTTCAGGACCTTTGACATCGCCTGAATTGGCTCAAGATGTTTTGGATTTGACGGGCGAAAATCAAATGAGATTTTTCGATGCAATTGCTCCGATTGTTGAAAAAGCAAGCATTAATTTCGATGTTGCGTTCTACCAAAACCGTTACAATAAGGGAACTGATGACTATATTAACTGTCCGATGAATAAAGAACAGTATGAAAAATTTTATGATATTTTGATTAATGCTCCAAAAATCGAACTTAAAAATTTTGAAAAGAAATTTTTTGAATCTTGTCTGCCCGTGGAAGTTCTTGCTTCAAGAGGAACTGATACTCTTCGTTTCGGACCTATGAAACCTGTCGGTTTGGTCGATAGCAGAACAAATGAAGAAAATTATGCCGTTGTTCAACTCAGACAAGACGATAAAGCAGGCGATTTGTATAATTTGGTCGGTTTTCAAACTAATTTGAAATGGGGTGCTCAAAAAGATTTAATTCACTCCATTCCGGGGCTTGAAAACTCAAATATCGTTCGCTATGGCGTTATGCACGCAAATACTTTTATAAATTCGCCTAAAATTCTTAATCCGACAATGAATATGAGAAAATATCCGAATATCTTTTTTGCGGGACAATTGACGGGAACTGAGGGCTATACAGAGGCAATTGCCGGCGGTTTGTTGGCAGGTTTGAATGCGGTTCGATTTGTTAAAGGCGAAAAACTTTTAGAATTGCCTGAAACAACCATGCTTGGTGCCTTAACACACTATATAAGTTTTGAAGGACAAGAACATTTTCAACCCGTAAACTCAAATTGGGGTATCATCAACAAAGAGGGTATTGACAGAAAAATTCTGAAAAACAAAAAAATAAAAACAGAATTTATGTCAAAACGAGCAATAGAAACACTTACGAGCATTGTGTCAACATTTGACTGACGCAACTTTTTATTGTCAATTGTTGGTTGACAATGGTCGGAGTTTGGCGTTAATATTGCAATTTGGAACTTTGAAGATATCGTCGTTGATTACGTCTAAGTATTTTTGATAATCGGGGTGTGTCGGCTCAAAAATTGCAACCTCATCATATCTTTTATCCAATTCGACATTGCCCCAAGTGCGATATTCCCAAAAATTTGTTGTTGCTCCTAGTTCGTTGGCAAGTTTTTGAAAATCAATCATTTCTTGATAATTGTAAGAATTTACGACGAAATTCAACCAGAAAAAGTCGAGATTTCCTGATTTTTTCATTTCCGAGATGAATTTTAAATTCTCCATTAATTTTTCAAAATGTCCGCCACGAACAATTTTTTCGTAAGTTTCTTTGTGTGCCGAATGCATTGAAACCTCGATGGATTGGACTTTTCCGAGCAAACCTGTTTCTTTGAAATTTTCCTCGGTTGCCAAAAGACCGTTTGTTATCAAATCAAATTTAATATTCGGGTACGTTGATGTGATTTTTTTTACGAGATTTTTGCATAAATTACTTGCAAAAAGTTCTCCCGAACCGTTCAAATAGACTGTTTCGGCGTTTTTAAGCAACGGGATTAATGTTTTGTCGATGTTTTCTTCATATTTTTTTATCCAGTCAGGATTGTGCAAACTCTTGTCACGACACATTATACAGCGAGCATTGCATGTTTCGTCAATGTTGAAGTGAACCATTTTTGGCAGTTCGTTGACTTCTGCACTGTCATAGATTTTTTCCGAGTTAAATCTGCCGTCTTCCTTGATATTCCTTGTTATGCAGGATTTTAAATCGCAAAATTTATAATTGCCGTCGAGTACGGATTGTCTGAAAATTTTTGCTTTTTCTCCGTTCCAAAGTTCTTCATAACTTTGGTCAAAAATATTGCCGAAAGTGTATTTGTTAACAATTGCGGGGCAGCAGGAGTAAACTTTTCCGTCTTGAAAAAACATCAAATGTTCAAAAGGAACGATACATTGAAGTTTTTTGCCCAAAAGTTTTTCGGCGTCTTTTATAATTTCAGAATTATCCATAACATTCGGATTATACTTTATTTATGGGCCTTTTGCAAGATTTACAAGTTTTTTATTTCCGTGATAAAATTTGTTTATGAATGAAATACTTTTCATAGCCGAAGTGATTTTAAGTTTTACGGGGGTGCTTCTTGCTCATAAATTTTTCGGGAAGTACGGTCTGTTTGCTTGGATTGCGATGAATACAATTATTGCCAACATTGAGGTTGTTAAGTGCGTAGATATGTTTTCTATGCCCATGACCCTCGGAAATATTACGTTTGGAAGTGTTTTTCTTGCAACGGATATTATCAATGAAAAATACGGTCGAAAAGTTGCTCAAAAGGGCGTATTTATAGGTTTTTTCTCGTTAATGACCTTGACGATTTTTACTCAACTCGATTTGTTATATGTTCCAAATTCTGAAGATTTTGCTCAAAAATCTATGCAAACTCTTTTCGCAATTACCCCGAGATTGTGTTTTGGCAGCATGTTTGCCTATTTGATTTCGCATACTACGGAGGTTTTTTTGTTTAGTACCATCAAAAAATTTCTTCCCTCTGACAAGTATTTGTGGGTCAGAAACAATGTGGCAACTGTGACAAGTCAATTGATTGATACGATTTTGTTTACATTTATAGCCTTTTTAGGCGTTTTCCCATTCAAAACGGTCGTCACTCTTTGTTTAACGACATATTTGATTAAAGTCGTTTTAGCGTTTTGCGAAACACCGTTTCTATATGCTGCAAAGAGGATCAAAAATGATTAATTATTTTTCTGAAAATACAAAAATCGGAAAATTTACAATTTTTGAAGAAAACGGTTCAATTATCAGGGTCTTTTTACCGATTTTAAGCGTGTCAACTGATGGTTGTCAACGTGTTAAAACCCCCGCTATTGCTGAGGCTTTTAAGCAACTGACGGAGTTTCTTGACAGAAAAAGAACTGTCTTTAATCTCAAATTGGCTCCCAAAGGAACGCCGTTTCAGAAAAAAGTTTGGGCGGAACTTTTCAAAATTCCTTACGGTAAAACCGTTTCATATCAAGATATTGCGGTTGCTATCGGCAATCCTGATGCTTGTCGTGCGGTTGGAATGGCAAACAACAAAAATCCCATACCGATTTTTATTCCTTGTCATCGTGTAATTGGTAAAAACGGCAATTTGACAGGTTATGCAGGTGGTTTGGATTGCAAACAAGCCTTGCTTGAGATTGAAAACATCAGTCAATAACTTGCAAACGACCGTCTTTGATTGCTTTTAATGCACCTTTTTTCTTTATTTGTTCAATAAAGATTTCTTGTTGATTACCGATTTTTTCAGACTTTTTAACATCTTTCAAAATGCCCGTGAGAGTTGTATCTTTGAACAAAAATTTAGTCATTGAACATTTAACGGTTTGGGTTTCGCTCGGGTTATTTTCATCAATTTTTCTGACGACATTTCCGTTTCTGTCCAAAATACAGATATCATGCACGCAAACGGCATCTTTTTTTGCATCAGATTTATTGATTGTATATTTCATGCCCGAGCAGTGCATAACCTGCGAAAGGTCTTTGGTTATAATAGTTTTCGCCTCTGTGTTGAGTAAATTTACAAATTGTTTTTCGCTCATTTCTGCGACTACAACGTCATCATCGTAGGGCAACATTCGATATTTTATGTCATAAGTGGTGATTTTGCCTGAAATTCCTGACGACTTCATGCTCGGTGCATTAAAAAACGCAACTTCTGCACCGTATTTTTGTCCTCGTTGGAGCATGCCGTCTGCAAGTATTGAGGCGACGGGGTTTTCGGCTTTTCTTTCATCATCTTCGCAAGTCGGGATAAAAGGAACGGTAACAGGTGCGATTGTTTCGTTTTTACCGATAGATTTTGTTAAAATTCTGTCAATTTTTTTAGAATTTTGATATTTTTCAAGTTTAACCAATTTATTTTGAATTTTATCTTCAATAATCACGCCTTTTTTGTCAAAAAGCACGTCAAGATAGCCTGCATTTGTGTTGTCGCTACCTGCTTGAGTAATGATAACGGGTTCGCAACGCAGTGATTTGACCAAATTTTTCTTTGATTTCTGGTTATCTTCTTTGTTAACACCGTTTAATTCATCGTGAGTGTGTCCGCCGATAATTATGTCAATTCCGCCTGTTTCCGTTGCGATTTTGAGGTCGCTGTCGTAACCGCTGTGGCTGAGAAGTATGATTTTATTGACGCCTTTCGCCTCTAATTTTTCAACTTCTTTATTCAAAACGGCAATTGTTTCATCAAGTGTCATAACAGAAACTTTATTTTCATTGTCCGCCATTCCGATATCCTTGTCTGACGGGCTTGTTCCAAGAATGGCAAATCTTGTTCCGCTTTTCATAAAAACATCACTTTTGACAAGTTTTTTATCCTTTAAACGCTCTTGTAGCGGGTTTTTTTCGGGAATATTGATATTTGATACAACCGTTTTGAATTTTGCGGGTTTGATGTTATTGGCATAAAATGCCGAACCTGCGTCATATTCGTGGTTTCCCGCCGTTGTATAATCAATTTTGAGAGCGTTATAGATTTTTGTCATTGCGGAATTTCTTGCTTTTCCTCCGCCAAGGTATAAATCTCCCGCTCCGACTGTCAAAGAGCCTTTTTTATTATATTTTTTAAATTTATCGTGTGCGGGTTTCAACTTACTCACTTTTGTAATATTTCCGTGAGTGTCGTTGATGTAAAATACCGTTATTTGTGCATTTCCAAGGTTTTGTTGCGGTATAAAATCTTGCGGGCAGTAATCCATATTGTCCTCTTTCTTTTAAATCTATCGGTTTTTAGGCGATTTCAGCCATTTATTATTAGCTTTCATATCTTGGTACATATAACAGTTGCTGCAAGGGATTGCGGGATTGTCGGGAGCGTTATTTGTAATCATATTTTTTGCGTAAATAAGTTTTGGGTTATTCATTGCAGTCAAAAAGTCTTCTTTGAAAACATTTCCGCCAAAATCGTCCGTAAACAAAGAACAGCAGCCCAAAATTTTTCCGTCCCAATTGATTTGCGGTTCGTCCCACAAAAATGCACAATAATACCAATCTGAAATTCCCTGTTCATATTCTTCGAGCAATTTGTGAGGCGGTAATTCAACTGTGGGTAAACCTGTTTGTTTTATTACCATTTCGGGGTTTCTGACAGGAGAAAAATCGGGGTATGTATTTTGTTCAAAAGATATTTCCATATTAAGGTTTTTTGCCAAAATTTTCGCCTGTTCGATTTCGTGTTCATTATGCCCGAAAACGATGAATTTGTAATATAAAGTGGGGGCGTCGGAGTGGTATTTTTCCTTATAAAAATTTATTTTTTTTATGTTTTCGATAACTTTATTAAAATCGCCGTTTCTTCGGTAAATTTGGTATGTTTCCTGACTTGCACCGTCAATTGAAACGTCAATTCTTTTAACTTTGCATCTGACAATTATTTCGGCGGTTGAGTCGGGCAAATAATTCAAATTTACCCCGTTATCCATTGTCATTTCAATGTTTTTTGAGTTTGCGTATTCAATGATTTTGTCAATTTCGGGGTTCAAAAAAATCTCGCCGTGGTTTGAAAGTTCAATAGACTCAAAATCATTATCATCAATAAATTTTTTAAAGTTTTCAAATTTCAAATTGCCCAAGCCGCAACCATTTTCGGCACCTTCTTTGTCCATTCGCATATAACATCTTTGGCAATTTAATTGGCATTTTGTGCTGACGTCAATGCGAATTTTTTTCGGCAATTCGGATTTGTCGTGATAAATTTCTTTGAGATATTTTTCTTCTAAAATAATATCGTTATTTCTCATCTTTCGACCTCGAAGATTTGTGTCTGATATTGACAAATGCAGAAATTTCAACCCGAAAATTCTTGAGAAGTTCGGATTTATTTTTATAAGTATCTTTGCAAAAATCTTTGTCAAACATTTATAAAACTCTCTATGTTTGAAGTATATCGCCATTTTTCCGCTTTGGTCAAGTCTTTGTTTTTCAAAAAACTATTCTGCTTTTTGTTTTTTGAACAAATCCCAAACAAACAAAATATAATCCTTAAATTTTTTCGGGTTTTTGTATGTTTCGGCAATCGTTCTGAAGAAATATCTCGGGCTTGCATAGTATAAGAAAAGCGTTTTCTTTCTGAATGCCTTTAATTTTTTATGTGTCAAAAATTTCGTTCCCAATGCGGGGATTTTGATAGTTTCGTTTTCAAAAAGCGATTCTCTTAAAATATTTTCATCACGGAAATTCTTTTCAATAACAGAGTCGGGATATGCAACGGGGAATGTTAAAGAAACCAAATCCGGACAGATTTTGAGGATTAATTTTTTTGTTTCCGTAAGGTGAGATTCCGTTTCCCAAGGCAATCCGACCGAGAATAAACCGAAAATTTTGAGTTTATGTTTTCTTGCGATATCGACTGTGTTAATACTTTCGTCAACAGAGAATTTTCTGTCCAATCGAACGAGAGTATCATCTGAACCGCTGTCAAAACGAACAACAATCATTGAGCAACCGGCATTTTTCATCTCCATTGCCATATATTCGGTGAAAGATGCAACGTTGATATTTGCAATCCATTCAATGTTTCCGTTCATAGGCGATTCGATTATGTAATCGCAAAATTCTTCAACCCATTTTTCATTGTGATTAAATGTATCTGACGGGAAATAAAAATTCGTAATTCCATATTTTTGATAACATTCATACACTTCATCAAAAACTTTTTTTGCGGGACGAACATTCATTGTTCCGTCTGCCAAAAGAGGTTCTTTGCAGTGCAAACAGTTATAAGCACAGCCTTTTGCAGTGATAATCGTTGCGATGGGTTTTTTATTATCGGGACGAACGTATTTTTCATTGTTCATCAAATCCCTTGCAGGGAGCGGTAAATCATTGATATTGCCATGCGGAGCATGGAAGTTTGTTTTGTGCATCATTCCGTTTTTGCAAATGGTGATAAACGGTACCTGATAAAGCATTTCGGGGGTTTCGTAATGTGCTTGAACCAACAAAGGCATAACAAATGCAGCGTCCGAACCAATCAGATAATCAACTCCGCCCATCGGCAAGCCGCAGAGGAGTTCTTCCGATGCATCAAAAAACATATCGCTTTTCAAAATAATTACGATTTGTGGATTTGATGATTTAATCATTCTGACCAATTTCAAATCTTCAAAAATATTTGCGATATCCGTTTTAAAAAGGAGCATATCGGGACAATTTTTCAAAACATCATCGAGCAAGTCGAGAGCTGTTTTTTGCTCAATTTTATAATCTTTTAAGAAAACTTCGTGACCTGCATTTTGCAACATTGCGGCAATATAACCCAAATCATTGCACGCTCTCATCGAGTGCGGAACAATGTCTGATGTTCTGTATTTGTATCTGTTCTTAATATTTACCGATAAGTCGCCCGGAGGGCTGCAAAGCATTATTTTTTTCATAATATTCGGTCACCGAATTTTCCAATACGTTCACTTTTGTGACAATTTTAATGAAAAAAAATATAAAAAACAAGATATACTAAGTTATTTGTCATATAATTATTTGTATGAAACCGGTAATTGAAGTAACTGAATTCGATAAAGTCAGAGAATATATAGCCGAAAACGCAATGACAGAGTTGGGAAGGCTTAGAACTTTGCGTGCGGAAATTTTTGACGACACGGAAAAAATTGTCGAACAATTAAATTGCACAACTGAAGCAAGACGATTGTGCGATATGAATTTGCGTTTGCCTTTAGAAAATTTTGCCGACATGACAAGTTCTCTTAAAGATGCAAAAGCAAGAATTAAACTTTCCCCGCAAGAAATTTGGGATATCGCAAATCTTTTGAGAAATTCAAGACTTGTTAAGAATTTTCTCGAAAAAAATGCCGAAGATGCCACAAAATTGGCGGAAATCAGCGGAAATTTATTCGTCTTAAAAGAATTTGAGGACAAAATTTTCGACACTTTGGGAAGTGATATGAAGATTAAAGAAAGTGCTTCATCTGAGTTAAAACGCCTCTATACCGCACTGTCAGACACTCACGCAAGCATCAAATCAGCAATTACAAGATTGTTGTCCGATTCAAATTTTACAAGCGATTTGAGAGATACAATTTACACACAGCGTGACGGCAGAACGGTTTTCGGGGTTAAGGCGGAAGCGAAAAACAAAATTTTAGGTATTGTCCACGATGTTTCTGCCTCGGGACAAACTTTCTTTATCGAGCCGAAAGAATTGACGGAACTTCATAACCGTGAGCGTGAAATCGAAATTCATATCCAAATTGAAACGGACAGAATTTTGAAAGTTTTTTCGGAAGAAATCGGGAAACATTTTGACGAATTGGTCGAAACACAAGATGTTTTGGCGGAAATCGATTTCCACTTTGCAAAAGGTAAATATTCGCAAAAAACAGAAAGTTCGCCCGCTATTATTTCCGAAGAACCGAAAATTGATTTAAAAGCAATGAAAAATCCTGTGTTAATGCGGGTTTGTGATAATGTTATCGAAAATGATTTTAATGCCGGAAAAGACAATCTTTGTACAATCATAACAGGGTCAAATACAGGCGGAAAAACAGTCGTATTAAAGACTGTCGGACTTTGTGTGTTGATGAGCAAAGCGGGTTTCCATATTCCTTGTTTGAGTGCAAAAATTTATCCGTTCAAAAAAGTTTTTGCCGATATCGGTGATCAACAAAATATCATTCAAAGTCTTTCAACATTTTCTTCTCACATCAAAAACCTTGTGGAAATGAGCAATCAGGCGGATAGCGACACATTGATTTTGATAGATGAAATTTGTTCGGGAACTGACCCTGCCGAGGGTTCTGCACTTGCAAGAGCATTGTTGCAATATTTTGTTCAAAAACAGGCTTTTTGTGTTGTTACGACTCACTTTGGAGATTTAAAAAATCTTGCTCTTGAAGGAAGCGGATTTGAAAATGCAAGTGTTCGATTCGATACGGAAACGTTAAAGCCGACATACCGCTTTACACAAGGAGTTTCAGGCAGCAGTAACGCAATTACGATTGCTGAAAATTTGGGTTTAAATGCCGAAATTATCGGAAATTCGAGAGAAATTTTCACGGAAACTTCGGGCAAAAATATCGAAAAATTTGCAAAAATTGAGGAAATGTGGGAAGAAGCCGCAAAAAAAGCCGATGAGGCTAAAAAAGAGGCTGAAACGGTCAAAGCCTTGAGATTGCAACTCGAAAAACAGGCAGATGATTTGAAAAAAGAAAAACGAAAAATTATTGCTGAATACAAGAAGAAAACTCAGACTGCATTTGATTCTGCAAGAGATGAGATTAAAGATGTTTTGAAAAATCTTCGTGAAAACGAAAATCGTGAAAACACAATGAAAACGATAAGAAAGAACACTTTAATCCGCAAAAAACTTCACGATAAACTTGATGAAGAGTATGAATCTTTGAGAGAAGATTATTCGGATATTGACGTAAATTCAATTACCAAGGGCGATAAGGTCATAATCCGTGACTTGAATCAAGAGGCTGAATTTGTTGCTTTCACGGATAAAGGCAAAAAGGCTGAAATCCTTATGGGAACTGTGAAAACAAAAATTCCCGTTAAAAAACTTGCAAAATATGACAAAGAGGTAATTAAGGCTAAAACTAAGCCGCTCGTTCAGCAAAAACAGGCATTTGAGTTTGTTAAGCACGATGTTTCTTATACGTTGGATTTGCGAGGATTCAGATACGAAGAAGCAATGCTGGAAGTTGAGGCATATCTCGATAAGGCTTGTGCAGCGGGGCTTTCGTACGCAATAATTATTCACGGGCATGGAACAGGTGTTTTGAAAAAGGCGATTCGGGAATATCTTGCCGATAGTCCTTATGTTGCCAAATTCCGCCCCGGAGAAGATGTTGAGGGCGGCGACGGCGTTAGCGTGGTGGATTTGAACTGATGAAAGAAAATTTGAGCATAAAAACAAAAAATACGAACATCAGTTTAACCGCATACAGAGCAGTAAAAATTTTAAAACTTTTGTTGGAAAAACCTCAAACAAGTGCCGAAATCATTGATGTTTTGAAGCAAGATGAATTAACCGAACGCTCCGTTTCCGATGATACATTGAGAGTTACAATGAACTCGTTGAAAGCCGTCGGTTGTAAGATTGCCCGACCTTGTCCGAAAAATAATTACCGTTATATTTTGTTGGAACACCCGTTTAAGGCAAAATTTTTGCCTGCCGAGATAACTTTGTTGTCGCAAATAAGACGATATTTTTTGGATTGCGGTCAATGGCGTACAGTTCTTGAATTGAGCGATTTTTATGACAAAATTGTCGCTCCTCATTGTGAAGAAGATGTTTTGGATTTGCTCAATAAAAAACGACCGTTTGCGAAAGTTAAAAAGGAAATTTTGCGAACATTTTATGAAAAAGATTTGTGCAAAAAAGAAATTCTGATGACTTATGCAACTTCGCCCAAAAAGATTGAGAAAATCAATGTTTCAAGCGAAAGAGTTTTCTGTGAAGCAGGCAAATTGTACGTTATCGGCTGGTATTATAAACGAAACACCTGTGCTTACTTTAATGCGGAGAAAATTTTGGAATTTCATTCGATTGAACCCAAAAAATTAACGGATCAAACTCGGGAAATCAAGGTTCTATATAAGGTTACGGGCGATGAGGCGTTGACTTTCAGATGTAATTTTGATGAAAAAATTATTAAACAAAAAGAAAATGAAATAACCGTGGAATGTATTGCCACGAGTGAATTTAAGGTTATTCAACGTTTACTTTCTTTAGGTGCGGATTTTGAATTGATAGAACCGTTGTATTTGAGAGATTGTTTGCTTGAAAAATTGTCCAAAATCAAGGCGAGGTATGAACAATGACTTATCGTGCCAAACACCATGATTCTTGCGTCAGAGTTTTGGAATTTTTGAAACTTTTGACTAAAGAAGATATTGATATTAAAGAATTGGAATATGACAAAAAGTTCAAGGATATTGAGGCTCCCGAAACTTTTTTGAAGTATATTTCAACGCTTGAGGCGTCTGAGATTGATGTCAGAAAAATCGAAAAAAAATATTCTCTTTGCAAATTTCTGGAAGAAATTGAACTTGATGACAAAGAAATTGACTTGATAGTTACTGTTCGCAAGGCTTTTGATGCATGTTGCCTTGAAAAAGAACGGGGTTTTTTAGATCAATTTTTGTCAAAACTTTTGAAATCATTGACGTTAAATTCAAAACAAAAATTGGATTTAAAATTAAAATCCCTGAAAAATTCGGAAACTAATCGCAAAATTGCCGCAATTGCAAATGATTTTCAGAAATACGTTGATTTGGCACAAAAATTGAAAATTACTTATGACGGAGAAACATCGATTGTTATCCCGAAAGGTGTTGAAATATATGAAGATAGGGTGCTTTTAGATGTTTATAACCCTAAAAAGGCTGAAAATTATAAGTTTTTAACTCACAATATTGAAAAAATCGAAATTCTGCCGATAAGAGTAGTTCCCGTAAATGTCACATCTTCCGTGGTTTTTGAGGTTTACGGACGATTGATTGTCAATTACCGCTTGAGAGATGGCGAACGTGTCGAGTCTTTTTCCGATGAGAAAAAAGTTATCATTAATACGGGCGAGGACAAAAAGGCTTTGATTAAAAGACTTATGAAATATGGAGAAAATTGCAAAATTACCTCTCCGAAATTTTTACAACAGGAAATGCTTGATGAACTTGAAAAAGTTGAAAATAAATTAAAAGGAGTTAAATAATGAAAAAAATCGGCTTTATTCCGATAGATAATCGACCGGTTTGTTATGATTTGCCGAAAATGATTGCCAAAATTGACCACGAGGTGAAATTATATCTTCCCCCGAGAGGTTTTTTAGGCTCTTTGACAAAAAATGCCGACCGAAAAGCTCTTTTTGAATGGCTTGAAGATTTGAATAATGTCGATTACCTCGTAATTGCAGCCGATACGCTCATTTACGGCGGTTTGATTCCCTCAAGGCGAAGTTCGGATACAAAAGATGAAATCGAAAAACGACTCTTGAATTTGAGAAATATTTTGCTCAAAAAAACAGATTGTAAAACCCTTGTTTTTTCAAGCATAATGCGTATTTCCAATAATAATTGTAATGAGGAAGAAAAGGAATATTGGTCTGAGTTCGGAAAGAAAATTTTTGAATATTCTTATGAACTTCATCGCTCTGAAATTGAGGGAAACCGCTTGGCAAAAGAAAAAGCGACCGAAATTGCCAAAGAAATTCCGCCTGAAATTTTAATCGACTGGTTGACTGCGAGAGAAAGAAATTTTGCGGTTAATAAAGAGTACGTGAAAATGTTTGACGACGGCATTTTCAACACATTGATTTTTTCAAAAGATGATTGTGCAAAGTATGGATTTAACGTTAAAGAGGCAAAATATTTCGACTTTTTGGCTCAAAACAGAAAGGGAATGTTTGTCAAAACAGGTGCGGACGAAATTCCGCTGACACTGCTTTCTCGCTGCATTTCAGACGGAAAGAAAATTAAAATTGCTCCGATTTATACAAATCCTGAAGAAATTGATAAAATTTCAAAATATGAAGATGTTTCTGTCAAGGACTCTGTTGAGTCGCAAATTTTGACGGCAGGCGGTAGCGTTTCTACGCCCGATGACGCCCATTTGATTTTGTATGTGAATAACTTTAAGGGTGAGCAGGGTGAACTCGTCATGAACGTTCATACAGAGCCTTTTGACGGGGAGTTTGCTCATTTTTACAAACCGTATTTTGTTGTTGATATTTTGAATGCAAATGGAGCGGATAATAATTTTGTTGAAAAAATGTTTGAAAACGGTATAAATGGGTACTTTTACGGATATTCGGCATGGAATACGACGGGAAATTCTTTGGGATCGGGGATTGCTGCTGCGGTGACGAAATTTTTGGCAAAAAATCCTGACGAAACGGCATTTAAAAAGTTACAAACGGTCAGATTGCTTGATGATTGGGCATATCAGGCTAATTTAAGAGAAGAATTTAAACGGGAAAACCTGATGGATTTGCAAAAGGTGAAGAATCGGTTTGAGGCTTATGAGGAAAAAATCTCAAAAACATTGAATACTAACGGCTTTAATGTTTCTTACTCTTTCCCTTGGAACAGGTTTTTTGAAATCGAGGTTAAAATATAATCTCGGTTTGCAAACATTTGATGATACTATTTTTGTCTAATATTTCTCGTTGCTGCTCAGAATGACAAGCTGTATGGATACTAAAGTATTAGTTGAAACGATTTAATAATAAGAATTTAAAATAGTACTATTGCTCCTGACTAAGTTTTTCTCAAACTTGTTTGAAATTTACATTAACAAAATTGACAACAAAAAAGACCTCAAAAGAGGTCTTTGGAAAGTTTGGACGAGAAGAGACTCGAACTCTTACACCGAAGGCGCCAGTTCCTAAGACTGGTGCGTCTACCATTCCGCCACTCGTCCAAATCAACAAGAAAAGCTGGTAACGGGACTTGAACCTGCGACCTACTGATTACGAATCAGTTGCTCTACCGACTGAGCTATACCAGCATTTCCTTTTTCATTATATTAAATCAAATTTTTTAATCAAGTTTTTAATCCAACGAGAAAATTTCTTGCAAGTCTGCGTAACTCAGGCTCTTTCCGATATTTCTGTCAACAGAAATTACCGAATCCACAAGGTTTCTCTTTTGTTGTTTAAGTTTCTGAATTTTCTCTTCAACCGTACCTTTTGTGATAATTCTGTAAACAAATACCTTTTTCGTTTGTCCGATACGATACGCACGGTCTGTCGCCTGATCTTCAACAGCAGGATTCCACCACGGGTCGTAGTGAATTACGTAATCTGCTCCCGTCAAATTCAAGCCTGTTCCGCCCGCTTTTAAACTGATTAAGAAAATCGGAATTGTCGGGTCGGAATTAAATCTTTCGACGACTTCGCCACGGTTTTTCGTTTTACCTGTGAGATATTCATGCTTAATACCTTCTTTTTCAAGCCAAACCTTAATGATATCAAGCATATCGACGAATTGGCTGAAGAGTAAAACTCTGTGTTTTTCTTCAATAATTTGCTCAAGCATTGATTTGAGTTGTTCAAATTTGCCCGATTGAATATTTCCTTTTTTGCCCTCTTTGTCGTAAAGTTTCGGGTGACAGCAAATTTGACGCAAACGCAATAATGCCGAGAAGATTGAAAGTCTGCTTTTTTCCAAGCCGTTTTGTTCGATTGATTTGAAAAGTTCTTCCTTTGTACTGTCCAAAACTTCGAGGTAAAAATCTTTTTGCTCGGGGGTAAGTTCGCAGTATGCGATGTTTTCCACTTTATCCGGCAAATCTTTCGCAACATCTCGTTTCATACGTCTTAAAATGAACGGATAAATTTGCGATTTCAAACGTTTTTCGACAATCTTATCGTCACGTTCCGTAATCGGCGTTACGTAACGGTAATTAAATTCATTTTCCTCAAACAAAAATCCGGGCATTAAGAAGTCAAATACTGACCAAAGTTCTTCGAGTCTGTTTTCAATCGGAGTACCTGAAAGAGCCAATTTATGGGACGATTGCAATTTCTTAACGCTTTGTGCAGTCAAACTGTCCGCATTTTTGATGTTTTGAGATTCATCAAGAATAATATATCTGAAATTGTGCTTAACAAGTTCGTCAATGTCCCGTCTTACAAGGGCATAACTCGTTATGACAACATCGTATTTATCAATTTCTTTGAAAAATTCTTTTCTTTCAACGCCTGCAAGTTTCAAGCATTTCATCTTCGGTGCAAATTTTTGGATTTCATTTTCCCAGTTGAAAACAACCGAAGTCGGGCAAACTACGAGGTTTGGAGCCTGTTTATCCTTTTCTTTTGCTTTTTGGATTAAAGCCAATGCCTGCAAGGTTTTTCCAAGACCCATATCGTCCGCCAATATGCCGTTTAAGCCGTATTGGTACAAGAACCACAACCAACTGAAACCTTTTGTCTGATATTCACGAAATTCGGCGTTAATGCCCTTAGGAAGTGCAACTCCGTCCATTTCCGAAAACGTTGAAATTTGTTTCCAGAATTTTGAAAATTTGCGACTCATTTTAAGGGTCATTTTAAGGTTTTGCATTTCAGACACAATGCCAGCACGGTAAGTCTTTACGACATATTTATTTTCATCGTTCCGATAAACATCAATTGTATTAAACGATTTCATTAACGAAAAAATTTCCTGAACGGGAAGTTCGATAAAACCTTGTCCCTTAACCTTAAAATACTTATTATTGTCCAAAACCATTTCGTAAATATCGTTGAACGAAATAATCTCTTCGCCGATTTTTCCGTACAATTCAATGACGAAACTATCCTTTGACTCTTCACAAAAATCAAGTGATGCACAAAGTTCAAACGGATTTTGGGCAAGTTTGAAGAAACTCATATTGTCTTTTTCTTCAAAAATCCAATCGGTACCTGCTTTTGGCTTATAATAATTATAAAAATCAATTGCGTTTTCACGCTCCATGCCGAGGTTGTTTGTTTGCATCGGAGCAAATTTACAACTCAAAAGCATTTGATATGCCTGTTCTTCGTGCAATTTATTTCTTTTTACGTAATAAAGCAAATCTTCTTTAGGCTTTTTAACCGTTACGTAAGGCGTTTTGTCCTGTTTGCTGTAAGGAACTCTTGTTCCGTTATAATCAAATTCCAAAGTCGCTTTGAGCGAACCGTCGTAGTCTAATCCGAGTGAAACAACATTCAGCGGGTGAGATTCTTCAAGTGCAAGTTTTTCAATTGCTTCCGTCGTTTCAACGTCCGTAATTTTCTTGAGTTTGGGCAACTCTTCGTAAATGAATTTTGCACCTTCTGCATCTTTTATGTCTGTAAATGATGCTTTTGTCAAATTTTGCGGAAGTGCTGAAACTGCAATATTTGTCGGGAAAATAAGATTTTTATATCTTCCCCATTGAAGTTGTCTTGAGAAATATCTGACTTCTTCAAAAGGCAGAATATCATCTCTGTCAGGGCGTTTCCAATATAATGACGCAAGCACGTTTCCAACCATCGAGAAGTTTACGCCAACCCCCAAAGTCCATACATCGTGGGTAAATCTCAATTTTGCCTTGGTTTTTCCGTCAATAACTTCTTCTGCTTTTGAAAGCATTTTGAAAAACGGGTCGAATTTCAATATCGGTACGTCATACCAGCCTGCTCGTTTATCCAATCTCGATTGCGTTAAGAGCAGTTTGAAGATTTCGAGGTTGACTTTTTGCATGTAATTTAACTCTAAATCCTCGCCGTTTCTTTGTTTTTCGATAATTTTTTTGAAAAGCCCCTCTAAATCACGAACAACCTTCCCCGTTTCTCTTTCCATAACCAAAATTGAGAAGAAATTTTGTCGTCTTTTGGGATTAAAGTGGAAAATGTGAGCCCCTTGCGGATTTTCGACAACATCGGCAATTTCGTCTGAATAGTCAATCTGCATTTTGTAACGCTTTTCGGCATATTCGTCGTAAATATGATTATCAATAGCCGTCAATCCAAGTGCTACAACGTGTTTGCACCATTCTTCTTTTAACGGGCATGTACAACTCGGAATGATTTGACCCTTTTGAAACTTCAAAGTTACATCATAATGGTCTTTATAACTTCCTTTAACAATTGCAGACAGCACATTTCTCGTTAATTTAACATCTTGTACGAGATTTTTTTGATAAACTTCATATCCTCTTCGCCAACTTCCGGGCTTTGCATTATCTTTGAGGAATTTATGGTTTAGATACACATTACTCATTCGGTTATTATTTCTTTGTTCCTATCCAAATCCCGATAAACTGAATTTACAGTCCACGGACAGGTTCACTTCCCTTATAATTTGATTATACACAGTGATTTTTATTAAGCAAGAAAAATCTTTGAAATTCCCGTTGTTAAAGTCTGAGGAGAGATTTTTGTTATAAAAATAATCTTTATTGAAAAATCAATATAGATTCTTCGCTCCGCTCAGAATGACATTTAATACCTACTGACAGACGGTCGGCGGATTGTTTGTTATGTTTGCAAAGAAAAACCTACCCGCAGGTGGTTTTTATTGGTAAATAAAAGTCATTCCAAGAAGAAAGTCATATTAGGGGCTTGTCCCCGAAATATCTGTTTAACTCATCATTACACAGTTTCTTCGCTCCGCTCAGAATGACGAAAAATGAGTAAAATTTTGCAGTTCCCGTCATTCTGAGGTTTTGTAAAAACCGAAGAATCTGTTTTCAAAAATAAGAATTACAACTACTGCTTGAAGTTCAGATTTGCATGTCATTACGAGGAACGAAGTGATGAAGTAAACCGGAGTTTATAAATTTATCAAATAATTCATGATTACCGAATTGCCATGTTATCACTGCGTTCGTCCTCGCAATAACTCTATAAATTCTTTGTTTTTTATTTATTAAATTTTACGAAAATGTCGTAAACAAAATCGGCACCTTTGACCAATGTTTCATAGTCCATGCTTTCGTCTGACGAGTGCATGTTCTTAATTGTTGCAACGCCAATCAAATAGGGCTTAATGATTTTGCCGTATTTATTTTTTTCGTTTGCGTAAATGTGTGTTTCCGCTCCTGCGTGGAATGAAGCAACTTTTACGTCAACGCCTGTTTCCTTGCCGACTTCTCTTGCAACATCGGGGATTGTTGTGTCATTATTCTTTTCAAATTTCTTTGTTTTAACTTTTGAAGTCATTTTGAAAACAGCCACACCTTCATATTTTTTGTTGAATTTATCAACAATTTTTTGAATATCTGCGAGCAAATCTGCTTCTGCTTGTGAATCAGAACTTCTTAACGAATAAATTGCCGCACCTTTTTTATTGATAACGTTTGTAACTGCATTTTCAATGAGGTAATCAAAATGTTCACCGTTTTTGAGGTCTTGTTTTGTCATTTTTTGGAGTGGGAAATCAACGCCGCCGCCTAAAATTACACCGAGGTTGATTGAGGTTACGACGCCCTCTTCATCTTGTTTGTAAACCCCTTGAGGAATTTCCGAAACGATGTCGGCAAGCAATTTTGCAGCGTTAACTCTCGTTGTATCTGCGATATCGTTACCTGAGTGACCGCCTTTGATACCTTCAACTTCGACCAAAACATTTGTATAGCCTGCACCTGCAATCATAACTTCGCCAAAACTGTCAGAATCGAGTACGAGTGCGTATTCTGATTCCAATTCGTTCATTTTAACGTGTTTGATACCGCTCATGCCGCTTTCTTCATCACGGGTAAATACCATTTCCAAACCGCCGTGTTTGAAGTCTTTGTTTTCGATAATTCGGCATGCCGTGCTGATTGCTGCTGTAATACCCGCTTTATCGTCCGCACCTAACGTACGTTTTTTGTCTGTTTCAATATATCTGTCGTCTTTCAAAACGATGTTAATCGGTGAATCGTCGCCTACAACGTCCATGTGTGCCGAGAGTAACATCGGTTTTTTGCTTGAATCGGTTGCGGGAATTCGAGCGATAACGTTTGAATAATCATCTTGATGAACTTCAATGCCATTGCTTTTAAGAGTTGCAATAATTTCTGTCGCAACATCATTTTCGCCCATTGAGGGTGATGGAATTTCCGCTAATGTGCAAAATAAATCAATTAAAGTGTTTTGTTTTCTTAAATCTTGAATGTTCATTTACTTTCCTCATTTCTTCGTTAAAAGAATTATATACCTATTTATTTGTGATAGCAAAACAAAATTTTACAATTTGTCAAAACCTGTAATATTGTGAATTACGACGACATGGCAAAAGAGAATATTCAATTGGGGTTTGCATTATTATCTTGTTTAAGATACGATAATAAAAAGTGTTAGAACTACAATTAATGTTACATGAAAAAGCAAGAGAGGAATAATGAATAAAAAATTGCTACTTTTAACAGTAATAATTGTTGCAGTGACATTCGTATTTACTGTGATGCCTGTATTTTCTGCTCAAACAGCATCAATGCATGACATCAAACAATATATTATCCAATGCTCAACAGAAATGGGAGTTGAGCCCGAAATTGCACTCAGCATTGCAAAACACGAAACAGGTTTTTGCCAAGAAAAAAGAAGTTACATGGGTGCAGTCGGAGTATTTCAAGTTTTGCCGTCAACAGCAAGACGTTTTGGTTACAATCCGTACCAATACAAGTCAAATATCAAATGCGGAATTGCTTATTACAAGCAAATGAAGCGTATGTTTAAGACAGATGCAATGGCTCTTGCAGCGTACAATGCAGGACCGGGAACAGTTAAAAGATACGGTGGAATTCCGCCTTATGCCGAAACAAAAAGATATGTCAGAACTGTTATGAAATATTATAACGAGTACAAATCTAATCCCGATGCGACAGTTGCTCCTATGCTTGCAGCCATAAAAGCACCTAAAGAAGACCAGAAAGTTTTGGCTGAAAAAGAACATAGAGAAATGTTGACTCTCTTTATGTTAAATCAAGCCATATAGGAATATGCAGAAGATAAATGTTCAACGAAGTTAAGACTCACGAACTTACAATCGACGTTGTCGTCTTTACGATTAAAGACAATAAATTGCAAGTATTAGTTACAAGAAGAAATAAAGAACCGTTCAAAGGCAGATGGGCAATTCCGGGTGGATACATTCGTTTATCGGAAACCTTGGACGATGCTGCCGCAAGAATTTTGAAAGAAAAAACTGACGTAGATGATATCTATCTCGAACAACTTTATACGTTCGGCGATCCTCTCCGTTATCCGAATGCCCGTGTCGTAACCTGTGCTTATTTTGCACTTGTAAGAGCGGAAGATGTTGAACATATTTTCACAAGAGAACAAGTCGAAGATGTCGCTTGGCATAACGTTTATGCGTTGCCCGAGATGGCATTTGACCACAAGAAAATTATCGAATATTCGCTTTACAGAACTCGTGAAAGACTTGAATATTTCCCGATTTCGTACAAACTTTTGAAGGATAAATTCACGTTAACGGAATTGCAAAGAACTTATGAGTTGATTTTGAATAAACCGCTCGATAAACGTAATTTCAGAAAGAAAATTCTTTCGGGAACAATGTTAATCGAAACGGACGAATATACAAAATCAGGCTCAAAACGCCCCGCCAAACTTTATATGTTTGACCCCGATTTGATTAAATCAAAAAAAGGCTTAATGTTTGTATAATCTGAATTTTTATAATAAAAAAGAACGTAGAAATGCGTTCTTTTTTGTTGTTAATTTTGACTTCAAAAAACCACCTGCGGGTAGGTTTTTATTTGCGAACATAACAAAACTATCATCTGATGAATATAAAAATTCTGGACTGCCACGCTATCGCTCGCAGTGACAATTAGTATTTGTTGATAAAGGAAAAAGCACCTGATAGTAGGCATTAATTGTCATACTGAGGCGGAAGTATCTGTTTGAAGAAAGAAATGTTGTTGGGTTAAAATCCAACCTGTAATTTTTCTGAACAAAATAACAAAAAAATGTCATTGCGAGAAAATCTCCGATTTTCGTGGCAATTCAGCCTATGTTTATTTATCAAATTAATCAATATCAGACAAACTAAAACTTTCACCAAGTTCAGAACTTAATTCATTCATCAAAACACTTACCGAAATATCAAGACCTTCGGCAATTTTCCATATTGTTGATAATTTAATATCGTTGCAAATACCCTCTTCAACCTCTCTCCAAGTTGATTTTGACATAGAAACTTCAGCGGAAATTGCATAAATAGTTTTACCTTGTTTAATGCGGTAATTTTTAATGATTTTTCCTAAAACACTAATTAATTTTCTATGTCGTTTTATGATTTCATCTTGCATATTCTAATTTTAGTGTTAAATTAGAATCATTAGGTTGCTATACCGTCCTATAAAAATGCTTGTTATTACAGGGCTTTAGAAGAAAATAAAATTTTAAATGAAAATTAAAATTACAGTACCAATAATTTTTATATTTTTGTCAGCATCTGTATTTGCAAAAGATTTTACCAATAAACATAAAAAATATATCGGGCATATTCACCATGAATCAGAATATCAGCACGTTTGGTGTTCTCTTCACAATGGAATTGAAGAGTATAAAAATAAAGATTTTACAAGAGTTGATTGTTTAACAAAAACTCATGCTGTTGAATTTGATTTTGCAAATAAGTGGGCAGAAAGTGTCGGTCAGGCATTGTATTATGGTCTAATGACAGGTAAGCGAGCAAAAGTGGTATTAATTCTTGAAAATCCTCAAAAACAAATTATATATTATTACAGAGTTAAAAAATTATCTCAAAAATATGACTTTGATGTTGATTTTGTAACAGATGAAATATTAGAAAAATAAACAAAATTTTGGTCGATTAAAGTCACCCCCTCTTTTAAGTATTCCTTCATACTGAGGCGGAAGTATCTGTTTTGAAAAAAGATACAGATTTTTCGGTTTTTACAAAACCTCAGAATGACGAAAAATCATAAAACAGGTACAAAAAAGCAGGCATTACGCCTGCTTTAAAGGATTTATTTCTGTCGATTACATATTATTGAGCATATCGACACGTCTTTGGTGACGTCCGCCCTCAAATTCCGTATCGAGCCAAATTCTGCAAATATCTTCCGCCGTCAATGCACCGATAATTCTTTCGCCCATACAGAGAACATTTGCGTCATTATGGAGTCTTGAATATCTTGCAGAAGTTGTATCCGAACAAACTACCGCTCTTATGCCTTTAACTTTATTTGCGGCAATAGAAACGCCGATACCCGAACCGCAACAGATAATTCCTCTGTCAACTTCGCCCGCAACTACCGCATCTGCAACTTTTTTTGCATAAACAGGGTAATCAACGGAATCGGGAGTATATGTTCCGTAATCAACATATTCGTATTCATCTTTGAAAATTTCAATAAGTTTATTTTTGAGATTAATTCCGCCGTGGTCACAACCGAAACCGATTTTTAATTTTTTTGTCATCATTTGCCGTCCTTTCGTCATAACAAGTGTATCATTTTGTTTTTTTTAAAACAAGCCTTTACAAAAATTCATACAAATGGAGAATATTAAGCAATTTTCATGAAAAACATGACTTTATAAAGGTGTGGGCAAGATGTCCAAACAGTTACCTCGCAAGGTGTGAGGCGACCTCATGTGTAAAAGTGAAAAATAAAAATACCTCGGCACAGAGATTGTGCCTAACAAAAATGTGTATTGAAAAGTGTGTGAATTTAGACCGATTAGTCGGTCTTTTTTATTTTGTATTTAATTAGTGGAAAAATTATTGTAATATATAAGTATGGCGTATAAGTTTTTAACCGAAAAAATTGAAAATTTACTTAACGGACCAGCCGGCATTTCCGGTATGGGAAGTTTTGTCTTTTCAAGAGGATTGTCAATTGAAGGCTTAAAATCCGCCATTGAAGAGGAAATTTCCCCTCAAGTCGAAGAAATTTTAACACACGATTTTGAAACTTTTTCAAAACTCGTAAACTTTGTAAATTCAACAGCAACGCTATTTGTTTTGCATGGATTTATGGGCAGTGGGAAATCAACCATGGTCGATTTTTTGCCCAAAATCACAAACGATGATGTACTTTGTTTCAGAATAAATTGTTTTGAATCGACAAACTTAGACGATGCTCTTTTGTCAATTCATACGGATTTCGTAAACTATCACAACCAACGCAAAATAACGCTGCCAAAGGTTGATTCTACGGGATTTACAGACAGGATTAACGCATATTTAAAAAGCATAAATATGCCGATGTTGTTTATTTTCGACTCCATAAATGCCGAAAAATTCCCGCTCCATGCAGAAATTTCAAACTTCATAAAACACCTTGCTCAAATAGAGAGAGTAAAAGTTGTCGTCACATCAAGAAACCTTGCTGATAGTGATTTATCAGGCGAAAACAACCCGAATTATGCAATCATAAAACTTTGCGGGAAAGAAGAATTTATTGAAATTTTAAACAAAAACGACATAACTTCCGACGAGGAAACGTACGAAAATGCCTTTGAAGCAACAAAAGGTCATTTTTTATACATTTCGTTACTGATTAACGTCATAAAATTGTTGAATTTGAACCTGAAAAGCGTTTACAACGATTATTCCAAAAAGAAAAAGACAATTTTTGATTTTTTGGTATCAAAAGTTTTGACACTTATTCCGGAAAGATTTTTCAAAACATTATGGTTTTTGGCACTCATTAGAACGGGTGTAAGCGAAAATTTCCTCATAAAACAAAAACTTTCCTCCCCTGATGAACTCGCATATCTTGAAGAAAGAATGTTGCTTTGCCGAGAAGGAATAAATATTTACCTCAAAGATTATGTCAAAAACACTGTCATAGAAACAATTAACCCACAAACATTCAAAGACATTAACACATATTTGGCGGAATTATACGAATCACAACTTCCCAAAAAACCATCAGAACGTGATTTGATAATTTCAAGAAGCACAATGCGTCGTGAAGCGGCTTTTCACAAGGAACAAGCCTTAAAAACAATCGAAACAAACCAATCTCAACCTAAACAAAACAGTTTGGATTATAACTATTTGAGTTACTCAAACAGTATCAAAAGTGATTGGAATTTTTCGGAATCTTCCGTCGGAAACAACAAACAACAGCAGAAAAGATTTGTTAAACCAGCACCGAGAGGACTTTCGACAAGAATTAATAACAATTTAAGGGCGAAAAACTTTGAACTTTCAAACGAAGAGTTGAAATTATTAAATCAACTCAATCTCAAAGTGCCGAATGCCGAACTCATCAGGGACGACAGGGAATCTCAACCTTACGATTTCAACCCGAGAGCACAAATCAGACAAAATCCTCAACAATTCAATCAACCGCAAAGATTGAAACAAAATAATATTTCTCAGGAAGAACCCGTTCAACAAGTTGAAACGCTTGTTACTGTAATGAATGAGGCAAGTCTTGCAGAACAGGATTTTGATTTTGAGCGAGCATTAAAAATTTACAGCAAAGCATACTCAATGACAGAATCTGCGGGCTATGCCGAAGCAAAACCGATTATTATGATGCAGACTGCATTTTGCCACAGAAAAATGCAAAATAATGACGAAGCTTTGAAATGCTTTGAAATTGCATACAAACTTTATTGCGATACAAATCCTCAAAACGCAAACAAAGCCTTGTTTAATATGGCTGAAATTTACACAGAAACGTACAATCACAACAAAGCAAAAGAAATGTACGAGATGATTTTGAGGACAAATCAAAAAACCGACCTCGCATTCAATGTCAGAGTGCTTTTGAACCTTGCAGAAATTGAATCAAACAACCTCAATATCGAACGGGCAAGCGTCTATTACAACGAGGCGTTGAGTTACGCTCTTAATCTTCAAGACAAAAAACTCATCTGCGAAACCTGCTTCAAATTCGGACTCGCATACGATGACGCAGGAAGTGTCGAAAAAGCCTTTAAAATGTACTCTCAATGTATTCAAACATCAACTGATTATGAGGTTAATTCATACATTTCATCGGCATATTCAAACATCGCAGGAATCTTTGAAGAGCAAAATTTAACTGACAAGGCCGCAAAATATTACGAACTTTCGGTCAAAATCGACGAAGCACACGAAAATTGGGACGGTTTATACTTCGCATACTCAAAATTGGCAACAATTTACCAAACAAAATCGTTGACATTTGCACTTGAATATTCTTTCAAAGCATTAGATGCCGCAAAGAAACTCAACGACAACGTTTACACCGCCTCAACATATATCCAAATCGGCGATTATTATTACCAATCAAATCAAACAAAAGATGCTCTGAAATCATATTTGTTGGCAAAAGCCTTGCTGCTTAAACAACCGAACCCCGAAAACGTCCGCAAAATCGACGTCAGAATTAACGATATGAAAACAAAATTAGGAACGGCAACTTTTGAGAGAATAGCCTCGGAGTTTCAATCGCAAAATGGCTGATTTCAGTGAATTTATAAGACTTTTTGAAGAATACAACACTCATACCAATTTGATGAGCAAAAATGATGTGCAAAAACTTTCGGAAAAACATATCCCCGACAGCCTTGCAATTAAAGCATTTTTTGAGAAATATGAAATTCCGAAAAGCTTACTCGATATTGGCACGGGCGGGGGGTTTCCGTCAATTCCGATTGCCATAAAATACGGTAATATCAATGTTTTTGCCCTCGATTCGATTGCAAAAAAAATAAAATTTGTCGAAATAGCAAAAGAAAATCTCAATCTCAAAAATCTTTTTCCGATTTGTACAAGAATTGAAGATTTTGATAAAAAAGAATTTTTCGATGTGGTGACAAGCCGTGCGGTTGCTGATTTGTCGGTAATTTTAGAATATTCTGCACCATTTATCAAAAAAAACGGATATTTTGTTGCATATAAATCCAAAACCGCAGACGATGAGTTGGTTTCAGCAAAAAATGCCATGAAAATTTTGGGACTTGATTTTATTGAAAAAATTGATGTTTCAAAATCCGAAGAAGAAAATCGTTGTCTTTTAATTTTTAAAAAGACAAAAACGACCCCGAAAAAATACCCAAGACCGAACAATACCGCACGAAAACAACCTTTGTAAAACAGCATATTGAAAAAATTTCTTGAGAATAGACAATAAATGTGCGATAATACTTGCTAAAAGCGGGAAAGAACAATGAAAAAAAAACTTTTAGTTGTTGATGACGATACAGATATCAGAGAACTTTTGGAGTTTGACCTTGCCCAAAGCGGATACGATGTAGATACCGCAAAAGACGGCAGCGAGGGATTACAGAAGGCTTTAGCGAATGATTACGATTTGATTTTGCTTGACGTTATGATGCCGAAAATTAACGGTTTTGACGTTTGCAAAAATGTTCGCAGTAAAAAACCCGATATCCCGATTTTGTTATTGACCGCAAAAGGTACAATTACTGACAAAACGACAGGTTTTAACTCGGGAGCGGACGATTATATCGTAAAACCTTTCGATGTTCAGGAGGTTTTGCTCAGAGTTCGTGTTCTTCTTCGCAGAAATTCCAAAAACGAACCGCAATCTAAAAACAGTAAAGAAATTCTCAAAGTCGGTGTGTTTGAACTTTTCCCCGACTATCTTGAAGTTGCGATTAAAGATAAAAAAATCAAATTAACCCCGACAGAATTTGAAATTTTGTACTGTCTTATGCAATATTTCGACAACTCGGTCACATTGGCGGTTTTGCTGAATGAAGTTTGGGGTTATGACAGTGATGAGGACGTCAGAATGTTAAGAGTTCACGTCGGCGGGTTAAGACAAAAAATCGAAGAAGACCCGAAACACCCGATATACTTGCAAACTGTCACAAATGTCGGCTACAAGTTGACACCTTTCGAGGGTGAATAAAAGTGAGAAAATTTCTAAGATTTTTTAGAATACACCGATTGAGAATTGTCGAACAGGTTGTAGTTGTTGCAATTTTTTCATTGATTATTCCGCTTATTGTCACGGGAATTATCGTAAATAACATCAACCGTCAGGCTTTGGCGAGAGAATTAAGAAATACGGCTTTGATTATTGCAAAAAATGTCGATAGAAACATTTACGATATGTTCAAATCCGATGATGCCAAAATCAAGGAAATTGCACTGTCGATAAAGTATTTGCCGAACAAAGCAATGATTGATAAGTATCTTTCGGATTATGTCAAAACGACGGAAATTTTTTCGGATTTGCACATTGAAAGAGTCAATCCACACAATCTTCCCGACTATATTTCCGAATCAGGACACTTGAACCCGTCGTCGGGAACTATCACCGTTTCTGAAAAATTGGACAAAAATCATTATCTTATCGGAATAATGAACAAAGAATATTTGCACAATCAAATTTTCAAAGGCATTAACGAACCGATAAGAGAAATTTTTGTTATTTCCGAAAAAGGCAAACTCGTTTCCTCCATAAATTATAACGAAAAAGATTTTCAAACGATATACCCGCTAATTCCGTCAAATATGGAGAACGGTACAACCGCATCTATCGGTAAAAACCACAACCAGCCTATCATTTGCACGAAAATGAAATCCATGGACGTGACAATTATCGTAAATACTACGACCGAAATTATGGAAAGAACGATTTATTTTTCGGCATGGCAAATCCTGACAGCGATGATTGTTTCGGCAATCGCCAGCCTGCTTTTCATATCAATGTACCTTTCATATTTGTACCTCAATATCAGACAATTGTTCAAGGGAATTAACGCACTTACAAAGGGTAATTATTCCCGTAAAATCAGACTTTTGAAGAATATTTTGACCCCTTATGAACTTGTTTATCTCGCAAATGAATTTAATAAAGCGGCTGATGAAATTAATGACGCTTATTCAAAACTTGCAAAACAAAAAGAAGAGTTGGAAATTTTGGACAATTTCCGCTCAAATCTTATTGACACCGTGAGCCACGAATTCAGAACGCCTCTGACGAGCATAAAAGGCTATTCTTCAAGACTTATGAGAACGGATATCACAATTGATAAGGCAACATGGAACAAGTCTTTAAAGGTCATTAAACAGCAAACGGAAAGACTCAGCAGAATGATTGAAGATTTGCTTGTAATTCCTGATATCGAAGGTGCTCATCTCAATATGACTTTTGAATCGATAAATCTTGCCGAAAGCCTTGAATTGTCATTGATTTCTGTCAAAAATATCGAAAATCGGGAAGTTATAAACAATGTTGCCGAAAAAAATCTCCACATTTGTGCTGACAAAGACAGATTTGAACAAGTTTTAATTAACATTATCGAAAATGCCAATAAATACGGTATGGAAGACACACCGCTTGTTATTGATGCAGTCAAAGTTAACGGAAAAGTTACAATCATTTTGAAAAATTACGCACCGTACATCGATAAACAAACCGTAAAAAAATTATTTGAAAAGTTCGTAAGACTTGACGACAAAACCACAAGAACAACACGGGGAACGGGTTTGGGTCTTTTTATCGTAAAAGGTTTGCTCTCGGCAATGGGCGGAACAATTTTCATCAAATCAACCCCCGCAAATGAATTTTTCACCTATATTACGTTACCGTCTGAGGAAGAATAATGGACTTTATGCAAGAGGCAATAAACATCGCAAAAATGTCGGGAAACGATTTGCCGATAGGTGCAATTCTTGTCAAAAACGGAGAAATTATCGCAAAGACCCATAACGAAAAGGAACTCAGAAAAGATGTTACGGCACATGCGGAAATTCTTGTAATTCAAGACGGACAAAGGATTTTAGACTCAACAATTTTGTCAGACTGTGAATTGTATGTAACACTGGAACCATGCCCGATGTGTTCTTGGGCAATATTAAATTCAAGAATTTCAAAAGTTTTTTTCGGTGCTTATGATACAATTTATGGAGCATTAGGGTCTGCAACGGATTTAAGAAAATTTTTAAACTCTAAAACAGAAGTAATCGGTGGTATAAAGGAAGAAGAATGCTCAACACTACTGAAAAATTATTTCAAAACGATAAGATAAAAAATATTTTGAACAATTATGCCGAAAAGTATGATACGACTGACTTTATCAAAGATGACCCCGTTCAATTTGTTCATCTTTATAATAAACCCGAAAACATTGAGATTGCAGGGTTTATCGCATCAATGTTTGCTTATGGAAAACGAGAACTTTTTATCAGACAACTCAAAACTTTTTTGACAAAAGATAAGGATTTGACTGAATTTATTAAGGATTTTGATAAAAACGACGAAGTTTTAAAAAATTTCAACTATCGTTTTTCAAAAGGTGTTGATTTTATTCAAATTTTAAAAATTTTGCAGAAATTGCAAGGCGAAAACGAAAGCCTTGAGAGCCTTTTCAGATATCATTACGATAAAAATCACAATATTGTAAAAATGCTCTCAGGTGTAACCGAATATTTTTATTCAAACGTCACAATGGACGTTACGCAAGGTTTTTACCACCTTTTGCCCGACCCGAAAAAGGGTGGAGCCGTAAAAAGAATGAATATGATGCTGAGATGGTTTGTCCGAAAATCTCCCGTCGATGTCGGAATTTGGAATTTTATCGACAAATCGGAGTTGATTATTCCGTTAGACGTCCATGTCGGTAATATTTCAAGACAAATCGGACTGCTTACAAGAAAAAATAACGACATGAAAAGTGCAATGGAAATTACGGAAAATTTACGGAAATTAGACAAAAACGACCCGATAAAGTACGATTTTGCACTGTTCGGAATCGGAGTTAACGGAGTTCAATTGGAAAAATGAAAATCAGACTTGTAAAACCACAAGATTGCAAACAAATTTTAAATATATACGCTCAATACATAAACACCTCAATCACCTTTGAATACGAACTTCCGAGCGAAGAAGATTTTGCCAAAAGGATTGATGAGATAAGTGAAACGTATCCGTATTTGGTTTTAGAGGAAAACGAAAAAATTTTGGGCTACACATACGCACGTAGACTTCGTGAACGTGCGGCATATCAATGGATTGCGGAACTTTCGATTTATCTTGACCAAAATATCACATCAAAAGGTTACGGTCGAATTCTGTATGAAAAATTAATTGAAATTCTTAAAATGCAAGGAATTAAAACGGTTTACGGCTGCGTTACAATGCCAAATGAGAAATCAGAAAAATTACATGAAAAATTGGGCTTTAAAAAAGTCGGCGTTTTCTCAAAAGCAGGATATAAAAACGAAAAATGGATTGATATTGCGTGGTTTGAGAAAAACATTTCCACTTGTGAATTAAACCCAAAAGATATCGTTTCGATAAAAAATCTAAAAATTTTTAACGATTGATGATAAAAACAGATACTTCGGCTTCGCCTCAGTATGACGGGGAATGCGTATTATTTCTAATTAATAAGTAAACACCGGCTTGCCACGAATTTGTTGATTTTCACCTTGCTCGCTCGTTCTTCACAATGACAATAAATGAGTAAAATTTTGCAGTTTTCGTCATTCTGAGGGATTTATCCCGAAGAATCTGTTTCGGCAATTTTCAAAATCCTTTTCAGATTCTTCGCTGCCGCTCAGAATGACATTTAATACCTACCATCAGGTGGTTTTTTCTTTATCAACAAATACTAATTGTCACTGCGAGCGATAGCGTGGCAGTCCAGAATTTTTATATTCATCAGATGATAGTTTTGTTATGTTCGCAAATAAAAACCTACCCGCAGGTGGTTTTTTGAAATCAAAATTAACAAAATTGACAACAAAAAAGAGGGCTTTATTAAAGTCCTCTTTCTTGTTTTGAGTTAGTTTAATGAATTTCAGTTTACTGAAATTACATCATACCTCCCATTCCACCCATACCGTTCATATCAGGCATTGCAGGTGCTCCACAACCTTTCTTTTCGGGAACATCTACGACAGCTGCTTCTGTTGTCAACAACATTGCTGCTACTGAAACAGCGTTTTCGAGTGCTGAACGTGTAACTTTTGCAGGGTCAACGATGCCTGCTTTGAACATATCAACGTATTGATTGTTCATTGCGTCGTAACCTTCTGTTGTCGGACGTTTTTTAACTTCTTCAACAACGACTTCGCCTTTCAAACCAGCGTTATCAGCGATTTGTTTAAGCGGAATGTGAAGTGAATCCAACATAATTTTGAAACCGATTTTTTCATCATCTGATTCAAATTTTGTTGATTCAAGTTTTTCAGCCAAAGTTTGCATTACTCTAACGAGTGCAACGCCGCCGCCGGGGACGATACCTTCTTCTTTTGCTGCTCTTGTTGCGTTCAAAGCATCTTCAATTCTGAGTTTCTTTTCTTTAAGTTCAACTTCTGATGCTGCACCGACTTCGATTACTGCAACGCCGCCTGCCAACTTAGCAAGTCTTTCTTGGAGTTTTTCTTTATCGTATTCGCTGTCTGAAGTTTCGATTTGACGTTTAATCAGTTTAACTCTTTCTGCGACTGCGTCTTTGTGTTCGTCACCGACAACGATTGTTGTGCTATCTTTTGTAACTGTAACACGTTTTGCTTGACCGAGCATTTGAACAGTGATGTTTTCGAGTTTAATGCCCAATTCTTCAGTGAACATTTCGCCGCCTGTCAAAATTGCGATATCTTCAAGCATTGCTTTTCTTCTGTCGCCAAATCCGGGGGCTTTAACCGCAACTGCTCTTAAAACTTTTCTCATTGTGTTAACTACCAATGTTGCAAGTGCTTCGCCTTCAACATCTTCTGCAATCAACAACAATGAACGACCGTCACGTGCAACTTGTTCCAAAATCGGAACGAGGTCTGAAATAAGGTTGATTTTCTTGTTAACGCAAAGTACGTAAGCATCTTCGAGGACTGATTCCATTCTTTCAGCATCAGTTACGAAGTAAGGTGAAATATAACCTTTGTCGAATTGCATACCTTCAACCAACTTGAGGTTAGTGCCTGTTGATTTTGATTCTTCAACCGTGATAACGCCGTCGTGACCGACTTTTTCGATAGCGTCTGCAATCAATTCGCCGACTGATGAGTCGTTACCTGCTGAAATTGATGCAACTTGTGCTGATTTTTCTTTTGAATCAACGGGTTGAGCCATCTTTTTAATTGATTCGATAGCCATTTCAACACCTTTACTCATACCTCTTTTTATGCCAATCGGGTTAGCACCTGCCGTGAGGTTTCTCAAACCTTCTCTTACGATTGCTTGAGCCAAAACTGACGCTGTTGTTGTACCGTCACCTGCTACGTCGTTTGTTTTTGATGAAACTTCTTTCAAAAGTTGTGCACCTGAATTTTCAAGTCCGTCTTCGAGTTCGATTTCTTTTGCGATAGTAACACCATCGTTAACGATTTGCGGAGCACCGAATTTCTTTTCCAAAATTACGTTTCTGCCTTTAGGTCCGAGCGTAATTTTTACTGTATCTGCTACTGCGTCGATGCCTCTCAAAAGAGCCTTACGAGCATCTTCGTTAAAAACTATTTTTTTAGCCATTATATTTTCTCCTGTTTAAATCTTTTATAATTCTTATTCAAGAATACCCAAAACATCTTTTACTGAAAGGATTTTGTACATAACGTTGTCAACTTTTACGTCTGTACCTGCATATTTTGCGTACAAAACGATTTCGCCGACTTTAACTTCCATCGGTGCTTTTTCACCGCTGTCTAAAGTTTTGCCTGTTCCGATTGCAACAACTTTACCTTTTTGCGGTTTTTCTTTTGCACTGTCAGGAATAAAAATACCGCCTGATGTTTGTTCTGCGTCATCTATGATTTCAATAACCAAATTATCGCCTAAAGGTCTGATACTCATTTTTATTTCTCCTTTTTGTCTGTAACTTTACTACTCATTTATAATATATTTTTTCTGAAATTTTATTTATTTTAACAAAAAATTAATTATTTGACGTTTTTGTTAATTTTTTCTTCTTTGGCAACAAAATTTCATATCGCTTGAAAAATAAACTTTTTTTATATATAATTTTTGCAAATTTAAAAATTCATGAATGGAAAAATTACAGAAAGGTATTGGTTATGTCCGCAAACCAACTCCCCGAAAATATGGGAAAAAAGATAGTAGAAGCCTTGAAAAGACAGGCTATGTACGGAGAAGATTATTCAGCAACAACGAATGAACAGGCTGAACCTGAAAAATTTGTTTTGCCGCAAGAAGATACAATTGTTGAAAATGATATGGACGATTTGAATACGATAAATGAAGTTGACGACGTTCAGCCGCAACCCGCACCGATGGTTAATGAAGAACCTGTGCAATTTTCTATTCCGTCCACACCGCAAGTTACTTTGCAAAATGTTGCATTCAATGCTTATGCTCCTGAAATGCCGACGAATGTTGCAGTTTTGAAAAAGTTGATTTCTCAACTTCCTGCCGGTGTTTCAAAACAAATCGGTGCTCAAATTATCAGACAAACTATTGAAGCATTGGGAATTTCTATGAACAGTGTTCTTCAAGAGGCTCAACAGGTTCAAGAAAACTTGAATAACTCTGTTACCGAATGTTCAATGAAAATTCAAGAATATAAAAATCAAATTATGCAACTTGAATCAAATGCAAGAGATTATCAACGTCAAATGGCTCAAATCAATGATTTAATCAGCCTTTTCATTTTGACGGATAAAAAACATTAATTCCGCAATCCCGAAAATTCGGAATAAAAAAGAGGAACTCTTAAAAGTCCCTCTTTTGCTATATTCAGATATTTGTTACGGAGTTACTGTCATAAGGTCGTAAACTGCGTCCCAACCGCTTTTCCCACCACGAACTTTAAATTTTTGAATACGATTAACTGTTGATTTTCTTAATTTTGCAATAGTTTTATTGTTTCTTGTTTCCAACTTTTTGTTTTCTTTTCTGAGTTGAAGAACAGAGTTTGCGTAAGTTAAGAAGTTTTTGTATTCGTTGCAGTTGTAACCTGCTTTAACTTTTGCGGGGTATGAGTAAGTTGTGTAATCATAAACATTCATTGCTCTTTCGCTGTTTGCGGGTCTGCCTGCAATTGCGTCCCAAGTTGTTCCTGTTTGTTTTGTCAAAACGACAATCAAAGCGAGCGGGTTGTAGCCTGCATTGGCCATAAGGTTAGTTGCTATTGCATCAGCTTCTTTTTCTTCTTTTGTCGAACGGTAATTAATTGCTGCTGTTGAGAGCAAACCTGTTGAGTCTGAATCTGTTGCGGTTGTTGTGTCTGTTGATTGCAATGAGTATAAAACTTTTGCTTTTGATGCGTGACCAGCAATGAGGTGACCCAATTCGTTTCCGACAACTGCTGCAACTTCGTTGTCATTACCTGCGAAAGAAAGTTTTGCTTTTGACACGTTTACTGTTTTGTTTGTTGCAAAATCTGAGTTGTCGGTATCATCAGAAACAACCTTGAATTGAACATTGGTAATTGCAATGCCGTTTTTTGTCAATAAAAGTCTTCCGATTTCAGGAACTCTTGATTCTGCGTTATATGTTGCTGCAAATGAAGGGATAGCCGCAAAGATTGCAACAAATAAAGTTAAAATAATCTTTTTCATGTTTTCTCCTTTTCCTTTCAATAACATAATTTTTTTGTTATTGTATCATAGAAAAAATTATTTGGTCATGAATTGTTTTTGATTGTACAATTGCAGCAAGGAGTGGTTATGGAAAAAATCAAAGCAATGTTTAGAGCATTCAAATACAGGAATTTCAGGCTGTTTTTCCCCGGATTGGCAATTTGTCAAATCGGAATTTGGATTCAAAATATTGCAATAAGTTGGCTTGTTTATGACCTTACAAAGTCCCCTTTTATGATGGGAACAGTAATGTTTTTCAATGCGATTCCGCTTTTTATCGTAACTCCGTTTGCGGGCATTATTGTTGATAAATTTAATCGTCATAAACTGCTTTTTGCCGTGCAACTTTTATTCGCTTTGCAGGCTTTGTTGATAACTCTTTTCACCGTGTCGGGACATATAAATATCCCCGTTATTATCGTTCTTGGCGTGTTTCTGAACTGTATTGCGGCTATTGATGCACCTTTGAGACAATCAACATTCGTTTTGCTCGTCGATGATAAAAGAGATTTGCCGAATGCAATTTCCTTGAATGCTTCTTGTTTTAATATGGCAAGATTTGTCGGTCCTGCAATCGGTGGCATGCTCATTGCTTACACGAATATCGGTATTTGCTTTTTGATAAATTTCTTGTGCATTTTACCAAATATTTTTCTTGTCCAAATGATGAAAATCGTTGATGTTAAATCCGAAACAGTCAAAAATTTATCTATTTTTGAAAGTTTAAAAGAAGAAGTTTCTTACACTCTTGCACACCCTGAAATCTCACTGTCGCAACTGTATTTGGCAATTTTTTGCTTTATGCTCCTCGCTTATCCAATGTTAATGCCTATTTATACTTCAGAAGTTTTGCACGCAAATGCCGATGTTTTGGGCTTTATTTTGGGGGCAACGGGGGTCGGTTCATTGACGGCATCATTGCTTCTTGCGATAAAAATGACAACTCATAAAATGCGAACAATTATGTTCTGCGGCTGCCTTTCAATTTGTGGTGCGTATATTTTGCTCGGATTTACAAATCATGAGGTTGTTGCAATTGTCCTGATGTTCTTTGCGGGACTTGGCATGACCGGATTTTTAACCCCTCAAAACATGCTTCTTCAAAATATCGTTGCTGACGATAAACGAGGCCGTGTAATGAGTATGAATGCTCTGTGTTACGGCGGTACAATCTCTTTGAGCAGTTTCGTCGCAGGTTCAATCGCCGAAACAATAGGTATTGCACATACTTTTGTCCTGCTTGGCGTTGTAATGCTTGTCATTGCCTGCTATTTCAGTTACAGATTATCGATGTTTGATTACACTAAAAAAATATAAAAATTACACTGCAAGAAGTGGTTTACATGGGCGACGGGAATTGTTGACAGTTAGTCGAAAACCGTTGTGCTTGTTTGACTTTCTTAGTTTTGTTATTGTTTTTGCAAATTTGTCAGGTAAAAGTTGACACAAGTCGAAAAATATTGCCTTTGTTGGGGTAAATTTTTTGTTATAAAAAATGGTCAAAAAAGGTTGTTTTTTAAATATGTTCACGGTATCTTTATTGTCATAAAGACTACATTTATTAGGAAGTATTAAAGGAGGATCTAATAATATGGCAGGAAAAACAATAACAGTTGACGGTAACTACGCTGCCGCACACATTGCGTATGCACTCAGCGAAGTATCGGCAATTTACCCTATCACTCCTTCATCTACAATGGGTGAATGGGTTGATGAATGGGCTTCTCAACACAAGAAAAACATTTGGGGCAGAGAAGTTAAAGTTGCTGAAATGCAGTCAGAAGCAGGTGCAGCAGGTGCTGTACACGGTTCATTGGCAGCAGGTTCATTGACTTCAACATACACTGCTTCACAAGGTTTGTTGTTGATGATTCCGGTTATGCACAAGGTAGCAGGGGAAATGATTCCTCATGTAATTCACGTTTCTGCTCGTGCATTGGCTGCTCAATCGTTGGCAATTTTCGGTGACCACACAGACGTTATGGGTTGCAGAAACACAGGTTATGCAATGCTTGCAGCAAACTCTGTTCAAGAAGAAATGGATATGGCTTTGGTTGCTCACTTATCAACATACAAAGCAAAAGTTCCGTTCTTGCAATTCTTTGATGGTTTCAGAACTTCACACGAAATTCACAAAATTGAAGAAATTTCTTACGAAGATATCGCAAAATTAGTTGAACCTAAGTATATCGAAGAGTTCAGAGCAAGAGCAATGCGACCTGAAGCACCGATTTGTAAAGTTGGTGCACAAAACACTGACGTATATTTCCAAGGTCGTGAAACAGTTAACAAGTATTATGAGGCTGTTCCTGATATCGTTCAAGAATATATGGACAAAGTTGCAAAAGTAACAGGCAGACAATATCACCCGTTTGATTACGTTGGTGCTCCTGATGCAACAGATGTTATCGTGGCAATCGGTTCAGGTTGTGAAACAATCGAAGAAACAATCGATTACTTGAACGCAACAAGAGGAACTAAGTACGGTTTGGTAAAAGTAAGATTGTACAGACCGTTCGACGTAAAACGTTTCAACGAAGCACTCCCTGCATCAGTTAAACGTATTGCAGTTCTTGACAGAACAAAAGAACCCGGTTCAATCGGTGAACCTTTATACTTAGATGTAGTTGCAGCACTTGCAGGTAAAGACATCAGGATTATCGGCGGACGTTACGGTTTGTCTTCAAAAGAATTTACGCCGTCAATGGTTTACGCTATTTACAAACACAGTGAAAACAATGGTTTCCACGGATTTACAGTTGGTATTGAAGATGATGTTACAAACAAATCATTGAAAGTTGAAGAACACATCGTTACAGAACCTGAAGGTACTACAAACTGTATGTTCTGGGGCTTGGGTTCAGATGGTACCGTTGGTGCTAACAAAAACTCAATTAAAATCATCGGTCAATATACAAACAAAGATGCTCAAGCATACTTTGCTTATGACTCTAAGAAATCTTTTGGTGTAACAGTTTCTCACTTGAGATTTGGTGACAAACAAATCAAATCAACATATTTAATTACTGCACCTGACTTTGTATCTTGCTCGGCACATGCTTATATCGGCAGATATGATTTGTTGAAAGGTATTAAAGAAAACGGTACATTCTTGTTGAATTCACCTTATTCAAAAGAAGAAGCATTTGCTCACTTAACAAGAGATATGCAAGAAACAATCATCAACAAGAATATTAAATTCTACAACATTGATGCAGAAAAATTGATTAAGTCACAACCCGGTTTGCGTGGTAAAGGTGCAAACACAGTTATGATGGTTGCATACTTCAAAGTTTCGGGAATCATTCCTTTTGAACAAGCACTTGAAGGTATGAAAGAAATGACGAAGAAAACCTTTAAGAAAAAAGGTGACGATGTTGTTAACATGAACATTGCATTGATTGATGCAGCAGTTGACGCTTGTGAAGAAGTTGAAGTTCCTTCATCATTGGACGGTGTAGCACATGCAGAAGTTGTTAAATTGATTTCTGATGACGCATCAGACTTCGCTAAGAAGATTATTGAACCTTCAATGAGACAAAAAGGTGACGATATCCCTGTTTCAGCAATGTCAGTTGACGGTGTAATTCCGACAGGAACTGCTTGCCTTGAAAAACGTGGTATTGCTCCGAGAGTTCCTCATTGGAACGCAGAATTCTGTTTGCAATGCGGTATTTGTGCATCAGCATGCCCGCACGCAGCAATCAGAACGAAGTTGGTTGAAGCAGAAAACATGAAAGACGCTCCGGCATCATTCAACACAGTTGATGCTAAACCGAATGCAAACGGCGAAAAATTCAAAGTTCAAGTTTACTGCAAAGATTGTACGGGTTGCGGTGTATGTTTAGATCAATGTCCTGCAATGAAAATCCCCGGCAAAGAAGCATTAGGTTGGTCATCAATCGAAGCGGAAGAAGCAGCAGGCGAATGCGAAAACGAAAAATTCTTCGACGAATTGCCTGATAACGTAATGGGCAAAAACACAACTAAGACAATTAAGGGTGCAATGCTCAGAAAACCGTTATTTGAATTCTCAGGTGCTTGTGCAGGTTGCGGTGAAACACCTTACGTTAAATTGGTATCACAATTGTTCGGTGACAAAGCAATCGTTGCAAACGCAACAGGTTGTTCATCAATTTACTCAGGTACATTCCCGACAATTCCTTACACAAAAACTAAGGAAGGCAGAGGTACTGCTTGGGCAAACTCATTGTTTGAAGACAACGCTGAATTCGGTTTTGGTATGAGATTGGCTGTTGATGCAAACAGAGCAACTTTGAAATCATACGTTGAAAAAGTTGTTGCTAATGCAGAAGCACCGCAAGACTTGAAAGACGCTTTGAATGCAGCAATGGCACACTTCGATAATTCTAAGACAGATGAAGCAATTAAGGCTCAAGAAGAAGCAAAAGCAGTTATTGCAAAATATGCAGATTGCGGTTGTCCTGATTTGGCTAAGGTTCGTGAACTTCAAGATTACTTCACTGATAAATCAGTTTGGATTATCGGTGGTGACGGTTGGGCAAACGATATCGGATACGGCGGTATTGACCACGTTCTTGCACAAAACAAAAACGTAAATATCCTCGTACTTGATACAGAAGTTTACTCAAATACAGGCGGACAAGCATCTAAGTCAACTCCGACAGCAGCAGTTGCTAAGTTCGCAACAGGCGGTAAACCGACATACAAGAAGAACATGGGCTTAATGAGCATGTCTTATGGTTACGTTTACGTTGCATCAGTTGCGTTGGGTGCTGACAGAAACCAAACATTAAAAGCATTCCAAGAAGCAGAAGCATACGACGGACCGTCAATCATCTTCGCTTATGCACCTTGTATCGCACATGGTATTGATATGAGCAAAACTCAAACAGAACAAAAACGTGCAGTTGAAGCAGGATACTTCCCGCTTTACAGATACAACCCTGCAAACGAACAACCTTTCACTTGGGACGCAAAAGATCCGAAAGCAAGTTACCAAGACTTCATCAGAAGCGAAGGTCGTTACAAATCACTCGTTAAGACTAACCCTGAGGCTGCTGAAGCACTTTACAACAAATCTGAAGCAGATGCTGCTAAGAGAATGGCTGTTTACAAGTCAGTCGGCGAATTGTTGAGATAGTCAGCGATTTGATTGAAATTCAAGCAAAAGGCGGATTCCGAAAGGGTCCGCTTTTTGTTTGACAAAAATTTTTTCATTCACTAAAATTGCTTTATGCAAAACGACGAGTATATTTTATTTGAGCATAAGTTGACTTTGCGGGATTCAAAAAATCTTTTGATTGCAACGATTTGTTTGTTTTTCTTTGTTAGTATTTGCAGTGCGGTTTTGACCTTTAATGTTGATTTTGTTTTGCAAACACAAATTGTTTTGTCGAAAAACTTGTATTTTTTAAACATTGTCATGGGCGTAATTTTTGTGGTAGCTTGTATTTTGCTCAAAATCAGTACATTTGCCAAAATTATTTTGACAGAAGATAAAATTATCTATAAACCGCCTGTTTCCGTGCGTGTTTATGAAATGGAATATTCTTGTGTAAAATCTTTTGTTTATAAAAAATCCACGCTTTTTGTCATAGGTGAACGGCAACAAAGGTTTGCTTTGAACCTTGCAAAAGATACCGCTGACAAAATAATTGGTATTTTGAAAAATAAAATTTGCGGAAAATAATGATTTAATGCATGAATAAAAGATTTTTAATCATTTTTATTCCGTATTTGATGTAATTTAAGAGTAATGACGGGGTTATTTCGGCACTGAAAAGTTTGTTTGCTATATATTTAGGTCGGAGATAATATTTGAGCGTTACAGAGCGTTTAAACGCCTCTAATTCTTTATCAGAAAGGTAATCCGTTCCGTTGGTATTGTGTTTGCAAGTATCTTCTCCGAAAATATTAAAGGTTTTGCCCTGTTTTTCCAACATAGAAAAGAGTTCGCTGCCACGATATGGTACCAATCGGTGAATTTCTATAAAATCTGTATCTGCCTCAAATATGAATTTTTCGGTATCTTTGAGGTGTTTTTTTGTTTCCCAAGGGAAACCGGTTAAGTAAAATCCGAATGTTTTGATACCGTGCTTTTTCGCCAATTTTACTGCTTTTAAGTTGATTTCGACAGTCGTTCCTTTTTTCATTTTGGAAAGCGATTCTTCACTGCCTGATTCAATTCCGAATGCAATGAGGGAACAACCTGCCTGTTTCATTTTCGATAAAATTTCATCATCAATCGTGTTGGTTCTTGCATTTGCAACCCAATTAATTCTGCCTGACAGCGGGGATTTTGATATTAAATCGCAAAGATTAATAACCCAATTTTTGTTAATCGTAAATGTATCGCTTTTGAAAAAGAAGTTTGAAATGCTATGTTTTTCAAGGCATTCGAGCATTTCGTCAACCACTGATTGCGGGGAGCGAAAGCGAACATTGACACCTGAAATTATCGGTGATAAACAGTAAATACATTTTGCCGAACAACCCCGTGATGTGGCGATTGTAGCCATCGGTTTGTTTGTCAGAGGGTTAATATATATATTGTTGTTCATCGCATCTCGGTCGGGGAAAGGAAGAGAATCCAAGTCCTGCTCGAAATTTATTAACGGATTTATTTGCCAAGTACGGTTTTTTTTGTATGAAATACCCTGAATATTTGTTAATTGTTGTTGTTCTGAAAAATGGGCATTCAAAAGATTTTCGATGATAAATTCTATTTCTCCGCCGACTAAATAATCTACATTTTCAAGATTTATTTCTTTCAATAAATCTTCTGTCGGATTGAAGAAAATAGCCCCTTTTAAGATTATAATTGCTTTGTCGTTTATTTTTTTTATTTCGTTGATAAAATCTATATCGTTATAAATACTTCCTGTTGTGGTGCTTATGATAATGACATCGGGGTTTTCAGACTGTAAATCACTGGCAAAATCAGAGAATGATAAATGTTCGCCCGAGTAATCTTTCAGGAAAATTTTATAATTTCCGTTTTTTTTCAGAATTGCTGAAATATATCCCAAGTCGTTACAAGCCCGTAGGGAGTTGGCGACAGAGGCTGAAACGTTCATTTGACATCGGTCTTCGCCTCTTTGGTAAACTTCTCCCGACGGGTATAACAACATTATTTTGTGCATAAATTTCTCTTTATTTGAGCAATTCTTTTGCTAACGGTGCGACGATTTGTCCGTTCAATTCGTTATCGATAACTCTTAATTTTGCAGCGATTTTTTCGCAATTTTCGTCCCAAACGAAGTTATCATTAACAAATTTTTCGGCTTTGCTGATATCGCCTGACAATTGAATTTCCACGATATCTTTGAGCATTTTTTGAGCGGCGAGAACCGCTTTGTCGGGGTTAATTACGACTTTGTCATCGTTATTAAGCCATACGGCACCTTCTTTTGTAAGGTAGTGCAGTTGCATAACCGAGCGGATTCTGTGTGCTTGAGTCATCATCGGTTTTGCTTTTAAGAAGTTGCCCAATACTGAAGATACGACGATTTGGTTACGTTGTTCTTTTGTGTACATTCCTTCTTTTGTGAGCAAATCAACGAATGCCAAAGAACCCATATCTGCTTTGTTTTCTTCAATAATTGATTGATATTTTCCTAATTTTTCACAACCTTTGTTAGGTCCTAAAGAGTGCATGTTTTCGTGGCCGATTGTAAACCAATGAACAGCCTCTGTGTTGTAGTATTTGTGAAGTTCGGGGGCTAAAATTGCATTGATTTTCTTTTGTGTTTTTTCGTGTGAAAACATATTGCGGACTTGTCTGTGGTAAACGTTTCTTCTTCCGCCGCCGATTGTGAGTGACAATTTGTCATCGTTCGGCAAGTTTTCAGCGATTGTTATACCGCTTCTGTATGCACCGCAATCGCCTGTCATATCAATCAAGTCAACATCAACCATTGTTTGTTTAACTTCGCCGTCTGCTTTGATATTTTGTTCGTATTTTTCGTGCAAAGGCATATTGGCAGCGAGTTTAGGAAGATATTTTTTAATTTCCAATAATTTTTCTGTCGCCTGTTGGTTGACAATGCCGACACGACAACCTAAAGAATCTTTCATAATCGGCGTTATGTTTGCGTTTTCGAGAAGTTTTGCAAGTTCGGGGTTGAGCAAAATTGTTTTTGTCATTCCGTCACTGTAATTTTCTCTTGTGATTGTAAATTCGAGGGGTGCATCTTGAAGAGTTGCCCATTTTTTATCAGCATAAGCATCAAGCATCGGATTTGCTGTTTTAAGTGCTTTTGCCTGTAATTTCAAATATTCGTTAAAATCACTGTTTGTTGAGGTTTCTGCTGCAAGTTCAAGTTCATCTGCCATTTGAGCAAATTCTGTTTTGAACTTGTCAACGTAATCTGTTGCAATTAAAGAAGCACCTTTTCTGTCAACAACGGAGCGTTGATTGAGGATTTTTTTAACCATATCGTTTTCGCCGTTTTTGAGCATTTTTGTTAAAATTTCGTGGAATTCTTCAGGTGTCAAATCGCTTGGATAAAAACCTTTTCCCATAAGTTCGGGGTGGTTTTTTGCAAGTTCGATATGATTAGTTTCTCTGTCGAGGGCATTCATTCCTCGTTGAGCATTGAACAAAATTAATGTTTTTTCGGCATCTTTGTTGCCTTTTGCAACTTCTTTGATTAAATATTCTTTGAAAGCGACATTATCTCTGTTATCAAGTTGCAATTGTATTTTTTCGAGAATATCTGCCGCTTTTACCAAGTGTTTTAATGCTTTTCTATCGCCATCTTGGAGTGCCAAGTATTCAGGAGCGTTAACATCAAGCAAATTAACGTTAATCAAATAATTGCCGTCTGTTCTTTTTGTTAATTCTTCTGTTGACAAATTTAAAGAAAAAGCATCATCGTTTTTAAAAACTTTTGCTCCACAGCACGCACCTGCAAATAAAATTGCGGCAACGAAAACCGAGCCTAAAACGATTAATTTATTATTCTTTGACATAAAAAATCCTTTCATTTTCAAGAAAATTATATTATATCAAAAAAATATTTCAATTATAGTCAATAAAAAAAGGGATTTGACGCCCTTTTTTATTTTTTGTTTATGCAACTTCTTGTTGTTCTTTTTCTTCACCGTATTCTTTTGCGAGTTCTTCTTTGATGTCAACCTCTTGACCGGCTTGTCTTACTTCTCGAAGTTCTTTTATTCTTTCGGGATTTAAGACTTTCAATTCCATTCTGCCGTCAGATTCTTTTGATAAAGTTGCTTTGACCTCAATCGGGTATGTATCATATCTTTCGTCGATTTTTCCGTCAACGATTTGTTGTTGAAACCATTCGATGTGTTTTTGTGCGTTAATCGGGTATTCGGGGTGAACCTTTAACCATTCGTGATAAGACATGTGTCCTCTTGGATTGTTGCAGTTGTAGCATTCTGCAATGTAATTTTCCGTGTTGTTGGGGCCACCTTGTGATTTCGGGTGAATATGCTCAATTGTTTGCATTGACGGCTTGATTAAGTCTTTTGCGACTTTAAGTGCCTTACCGTAAGCATAACCGTAAACCTGTTTTACGTTTTTGTAACTTTCAGGAATATTCATTGCTGATTCGAGCATTTTGTCATAATCTTCTTTTTTGACCAAACCTTCGTACATAGCAAGTTTTTCGGTAAATTCTACACGTTCGGTTTTACCGCCTTGTACTTTTTCGATTTCCGTTGCAACCAACGCAGAAATAGGGTTCTTTTCATCATTTGTTGCTTGTTTTGCAACATTGTCAATTGCTTTTAAATTTTTTACACAATATTCAATGGTTTTTTCTTTCAATGATTCGGGTGTGAAACTTTGAATTGCTTGTCCCATATCATGTTCGGGGTTTTGTTCCGCTTCATCGGCAATTAAATTTGCGATAAGTCTTTGTGTGCATCTGAAATAATCTTGGTTATTACGAATTTTGTCGGCGAGTTCTTGGCCTCTCAAAGCACTGAATTCTTTTGCCTTTTCAGTAACTTTTTTGTTCAAAACCATTTTGCCGCCGCAACAACAACAAGGGACATCGTCCATTTTTTTCGTTACGAAATTACCTGTCGAACAGTCGTGTCCGCCGAATGAAACTGCCATTCCGCCCTTGAAATATGCTGCTAATGCATTTGACGAAACTTTGTTGTCAAAATTCGGTTTATTTTCCGGAATAATCGGATTTGTGGCTTTCTTTTGGTTTGCCGAAAAAGCCTTAAATTCATTGTTTACTGATGATACGGGAACAATTGCCATATAATTTCACACTTTCTTACACACTCTGTATTTTCTTTAACGATATGAAAAAATGAAATTGCCTTTTTTGTAATAAATTGTTAATTTTTCGTAATATATTGTGTATGTTTTCTCTGTCGGGTGTTGGTTGACAAGGGAAAATCCCTTGTTTATTATGGTTTTCTTTCTTGCTTTTTAAATTTGTTTTTCGTAATATGTTACCTATATTTTGAAAAAGAAAATCTTTTGAAAAAGAAAAGATTTTCTTTGTGAAATTTGGAGTTTGTATGAATAAGGTTTTATTTGAACAGTCTGAAACAGCCAAAAAATTTGTCAATTACAAGTTGCCACGTTATGATGAATTGACGCCGTTTCCTGTCGTTATGCGTCAATTACTTTGTATTTTGGACGAGCATTTGTCTGTTTTTTCTATTCCTGGAGATGAAAAAGTTTTGACCCAATCCATGATTAACAGTTATGTTTATAAACGTGTTATACGTGCTCCCGAGAATAAAGAATATGACAGACGACAAATTATTCACCTTTTATGTATCGGAATTTTGAAACAGGTTCTTTCTATTTCCGATATAGCAAAACTCATTGAAATGCAGACAAATCAATACCCGATTGATATTGCATATAATTATTTTTGCGATGAATTGGAAAATGCCTTGAAAGTTACCTTTGGCTCTCGCAGTTTTTCAGAACTTGAAAGCAACAGATTGACTGTCAAGACTCCCTTGACAGAAAATGCCCGTTCTGCCGTAATCGCTTTCGTTAACAAGGTTTACGTGAAACACAGTATTTATTTTGCAGAAAATTGATGGTTTTAATTGACAAGATTTTCTTGTTTAAACTATAATTTATTTGTAGATAAAGTTTATTTGTTTTTGAGGTGTGTATGACAACTGATGAAGAAGTAAAATATACCGCAGGAGAAGAGTTCTTAAACGCTTTTAGTCATGCATTTGGGGCGTTATTTGCGATATATGCGATAGTTATGCTTGCCGTGAAATCCGATACTCCTGTTGAAAGTTGTACGACGGCGATTTACGGTGCAATGTTGTTTACTTTGTTTCAGTCTTCGACTTGTTATCACGCAATGACAAATGAAACGGCTAAAAAGGTTTTCAGAAAAATTGACCACAGTGCGATTTATCTTTTGATTGCGGGAACTTACACGCCGATTTTGATGTTGGTCTTAGACTTCCCTTATTCAATTGTTTGCCTTGCTATGGTTTGGTATTTGGCTGTTTCGGGAATAGTTTTTTCTTGTATAACGTTGAAATTTAAGTCTTTATCAACCGCACTTTATCTTTTGCTTGGTTGGTTATCAATCTTCCTTTTTTGGATATTGTGGTCAAAAGGCTTTATTCAAGCACTCACATTCTTACTTGCAGGAGGTTTATTCTATACCTTCGGCAGTTATTTTTACCTGAAAAAGAAAAAGTTTTATCACGGAATTTGGCATTTCTTCGTATTGTTTGGTGCAATTTGCCATTATATTTCCGTTTATTCCCTTTTATAGCCCTAAATGCTTGATTTTATTACTTTTTTATGATTTCTGTCAACTCTTTATTGACAACAAGTGACGAGGTTTGTTTACAGGGTTTAAAATGCAAAAATGGCAAGCCTTTCGCCTTGCTATTGAAAATATTTAAGTTGGTTTTATTTCATCGTTCCTAAAGACGGAGCAATTTGAATAAATTGTCTTACCAAATCAGCATCCCATTGAATGCCTGCACCCATTTTTAAGATTTCGCAAGCCTTTTCAATGCCCATGCCTTTTCTGTACGGTCTGTCGCTGATTAATGCGTGGTAAGTATCTGCAACTGCAACAATTCTTGCTGCCAACGGGATTTCTTCTCCTTGCAAACCTTCAGGATAGCCCTTACCGTTCCATTGTTCGTGGTGATATTTAACAATAGGAATCAAGTCGTGCAATAACGGGTTCGGTTGAAGTACCTTTTCTGCACCAATAGTCGGGTGTTGTTTCATGATTTTCCATTCTTCATCATTAAGACCTGCTGTCTTTCTGAGGATATTTTCAGGAATACCGATTTTTCCGACGTCGTGGAGCAAACCGCCCAATTCTATTCTGCTGACTTCTTTTTCGGGTAAGTTCAATGCTCTCGCAAGGGCGACGGCATATCTTGACACTGATGTAGAGTGCCCTTTTGTATAGGTATCTTTCGCATCAATTGCACCTGCTAATGACGTTACAACTTCAAGCAAGTGATTGTGTGAATTAATTTCTTCGTTTTGGAACTTATTAACAAGTTCTTCTTCAAAATTAATACCCAAAGATGCGTGACGTTTTGTCAAGACAGACGCAAAGGAATTTAACGCCGTATCGTCCCAGAAATCATAGTCCTGAGAACTTACAATGGTTGACATTCCGTTTTTACAACCCTTGCTCTTTGAAATGTACATTGCCTGTTCGGCAAGAATTAAAAGTTTTTCCTGATCAACAGATGCTTCCGGATATGATGCCAAACCGACGGAAACCCTTACAGGGCCTACGCTGTCGATTGAACAACATGATATAGAATATGTAATATATTCTGCTAAATATTTTGCTTCTTCTGTTGACATATTTGGCAAAATGACCGCAATTTCGTCACCGCCGTATCTGCCTGCCGAATCTTGTTGCTTAATGTTGTTTGCGATTTTATCGGCAACTGCTTTGATAACTTCGTCACCTTTTGCGTGACCAAATTCCTTGTTGATTTTTGAAATATTGTTTACGTCGAAAAGTACGACTGATACTGAAGAATTTTTAGTTTGAGCATCTTTTAATTCGTTCGCCAAAACTTCTTGGAAATGTCTGTGTGAGTATAATCCTGTCAGGTTATCCAAATATGCGTTTTGCGATGCCTTGTCCTTTAAGTCGAAGTTGTTGATGAACAAGCCGAAGTAATTTGCGACCAACGTGTAAAGTTCAATTCTGCTATCGATTTGATAATCACCGATAATCATTACCCCTATCATATCGCCAAACGATGCAATAGGTATGATTACAGACGGAGTTGATGTCAAATAAGGAATTTTCAAGAAATTGTTATTATTGTGAATAGAAACCTTGTTTTCTTTGATTGCGTTGACAATCTCGTTGGATTCTTCGTTTAAAAATACACGTGAAGAGAAGACACTGCCTATCTTATCGGCAAGTTTAATGTTAATGCAATTCGATTTTTGATTGATAACTCCAAGCGATGTGTAAACATTGTTCAATTTGCTTCTGAACAACTTGTGACAAGCGAAAAATAAATCATGTGTGTTGTTTTTCGTCGATATCACTTCGCTGAGTAACTTAATAAATTCAGGGTAATTGATTGCGGTTGAAGGTTTTTCCGTAAATGTCGATTCTGACGATTTGCTCGAAACCTTGCTGTTCAATGCATTGATTTTCGCAACAAGACCTGTTCTTTTTATCGGATTTGATACTTTCGCTATCTGCGAAAGAATTGCTTTATTCATTTTGTTTGTTTCTACTTCTTGCACGGTTTTTGTCTTTCTTTACATTCAGTCAAAAGCATGAACAAAGAAAAAATTGCTACATGTTTTTTTTATTTTTCCGAAATCGTTACATTCTTAACATTGTGTTTTTTGTGATTTTGGTGACGTGTTTGGTTGACGGTGGAAAGCCTTGCTGTTATTACAAATTATCAAGTATGATTTTTGCTGCTTCTTCACAAGAAACTTTGTCGGTCAAGAAATGTTTAACGTCTTTTAAATCTTGTTTCATTTTTTCATATTTTTCCTTATTTGAAAGTAATGAAGATATGTTTTCTGCAATGATTTCAGGTTTTGCCAAATGTTGTACCAACTCGGGAACAATGTCCTTGTTAGAGATGATGTTGGGTAAAGAAACTCGGTTTATGCATCTTACAAGTAAATAAACCCAATACGCAAACTCGGGACCTTTGTAACTTATTATCATCGGAGTGCCGTATAATGCTGCTTCGAGTGCAACCGTGCCTGATGCCAACATTAAAACATCGGAGTTTGCCAAAAGTTCATAATTTCTGTTTTTAACGATTTTTATATCCTTGGGAATACCTTGCAATAGTTCATCTTTGATTGTCGGAGCCTGACAAATTACGAATTGCGTGTCAGGATTTTTCTTGCTTATAATTTTCGCTGAATCAATAAAAAGTTTTAACAAATTTTTTATTTCAAAAACTCTTGAACCTGGGAAAATGGACACGAGTTTTTTTGTCTTATCGAGTTGTAATTCCTCGTATAATTGCTCTTTTGAGATAACTGTCGGCAATTGGCTGACAAGCGGGTGACCTGCAAATTCTGCGTCAACCTCTGCCTGACGGTACATATCAATCTCAAATGGGAAAATGGTTATAACCTTGTCAATACAACGTTTTACAGTGTTAATTCTCCATTTTCTTGATGCCCAAATTTGAGGTGGAATATAATAAAAAATCTTTAATCCTGCCTTTTTTAAAACCTTTGCAATATTAAGGTTAAATCCGCCATAGTCAACGAGCAACACCAAATCAGGTTTATACTCTTTAATCAGATAATCCGCAATTTTTTTGCCAAGCATAATGTGGTTAATCAGGATTTTAAAACTTAATCCCATTGCTGACATTTTTTCGTGGTTGCAGAACAACTTAACGCCTTCTGCAGCCAGGTTTGAGCCACCGACGGCTTCGATTGACACGTCGGGATTAGCCTTTAAAATCTCACGTGCAACACAAGAGGCATGCTTATCGCCTGAATATTCACCTGTGATTATAAAAATTTTCTTCATATTGCCATAACTACGATATTGTGAGCATTTGCGTATTCAATTACTTTCGCTTTATCCACGATAATTGTATTATTTGCTTCAACTGCAATTACTGATGCTTTATATCTTTTCATAGTTTTCAATGTTGCAAGTCCGAATGCAGGAACGTCAAATCTCAAGTCTTGTGACGGTTTTGCGGTTTTTACAACAACTGCACCTTTTTTGGCAATTTTTGCACCTCTTTCGATGCATCTGTCCGTGCCTTCAATCGCTTCAACTGCCATGACCATTTTATTTTTAATTACGACAGTTTGACCGATATCGACTTGACCCATTGCTTTTGCAACCCAAAATCCGTATTTTGCATCGTCTTCTTGCACTTGAGTCGGTTTTATATTGCCCAAAACGCCTGTCGGAACCATAAGTTCTTTGATGAATATTGTTTGGTCAATAACCGTAATTCCGATTTTTTCGAGTTCTGCAACAGCCATAAGCATTACAGCATCGTCGTTTAATCTTTTTGCTTGTTTCAATAATTCAATTGCTCTTGCATCAAATTTCGGACGTCTTAAAACAAGACCTTTGTGAACTTTTCCGATGAATGCAAGTTGTTTTATGCCTTCGTTTTGCAAAGTGTCTGAGATTTTTTGAATTTGTCCGGGACCGAAGTCATAAACTTTTGCACTGTTTTTTTTTAACTCTTTTTTATTGTCGGCAGAAAGTGAAATTGTAACAACCTCAATGCCGTTCATTTTTGCATTTTTTGCCCAAATAACGGGAAGTTGTCCATTCCCTGCTATTAACCCTATTTTGCTGTCTAATGTAATTGTCACGATTTAACCTTTTTCCTGCTTCCGATTATATTATCAACAAAAATTTTTCACAATAAAAATTTGTTTTTAGTCTTGTTTTTTGGCATAAATTATAATGTGTCGTCCATCGCCGTCACCTATGCTTTCGCCTGTTAAATTGTTCTGATCAATGAGTTCGTGTTGAAGTTTTCTTATCTGTTGATTTTGAGGTGTCAACTCTACGTTTACACCCTCTTTTAACACTTTTTCAATTGCATTATTTGCTTCATCTAATGCCTTTTCTGCCTCATCGCAGTAGCCTTGAACGATTGTTTCCGAATCTGTAATTTTCAATGCTTCTTTTACTACTTTTTGAATTTGAGCCATTGAGTTTGATTTAACATAGTATATCGGAAGTCTGTAATCGTTTGCGACACTCAGAATTTTGTTTCCTCCTTTTGAGTATGCTTTGTGGGCAATTACGACATCTGCATCGTCAATTTTTCGAGTTATTTCCGCATGCAAATCAAGTCTTTCGATGACTTTTTCGATAACTGTTCTGCTGACAGCGTAGATATATATTTTTTTGTAGTCTTTAACTTGGTTTACGTATTCTTGTCTTGAAAAACTGAATTTCAGACTTTGATTTGTCATGTCGTTAATTTTGTCATCAAGTTTTTTAACCTCCTCGACGAGTTTGGTTGACGGTTCTTTGTAACCTTCGTTAACTTTTCTTATTTCGGGGCGAATTGGCCAACCACGCAAAATATAATCGACTGCTTCCGATGTATTTTTATAGACTGCAAGAGTGTTTCTGTCGATAATTTCAATTACGACATCGAATGTAGGCTGTTTTTCTCTTTCAAGAACTGTTTTTTGTGAACCACGGCGTTTTGCCTCGTCGTCGCCTAACGTTACCGAACTTACACCGCCGACTAAGTCTGATAAAATCGGGTTTTTGATTAAACTTTCAAGGTTATTACCGTGAGCGGTGGCAATGAGCATTACGCCACGTTCTGCAATCGTTCTCGCTGCTTGTGCTTCAGCTTCTGTTCCGATTTCATCAACAACAATAACTTCGGGGGTATGGTTCTCAACTGCTTCAATCATAATATCTTTTTGCATTTCAGGTTGAGGAACCTGCATTCTTCTCGCTTTTCCGATTGCGGGGTGCGGTGTATCTCCGTCACCTGCAATTTCGTTTGATGTATCAATGATTACAACTCTTTTGTGCAAATCGTCGGAAACGAGTCTTGAAATTTCTCTCAATTTTGTCGTTTTACCTACACCTGGACGACCCAAGAACAAGATACTTTTGTTTTGCATAACAATATCTTTAATACATTCGATGGTTCCTGTTACAACCCTACCGATACGGCATGTTAGACCGACAACCTTTCCCTGACGGTTGCGAATTGCACTGATTCTGTGCAGTGTGCCGGGTAATCCCGAACGATTGTCGTGCGTAAACGGCGGTATTAATGAGATTGTATGTTCAATATCTTCATCTGTCACCAGTCGGTTGTCAATGTATTCTGTTTTTCCGTCAGCGTGCCGAATTTCGGGGTTTCTGCCCAAGTCTAAAACGATTTCAATGATGTCATCAATGTATGTATTCTTTAAAAAATCAACAATATCAGTTGGCAAAATTTCTATTAATTTGTTGAAATCGTTGTGAAATCTTAGTATATCCATTGTGGCCTTTCACTGCTCATATTAATCCATGATGTTATTATAACATTTATTTTAAAAATTTCTTCAATTTTTAAAAATATCAATCGGGAATATGACATTTACTTTTTATTCTTCTTTTTTATTAAGGAAATTGCTTTTTCAAGTTGAGCATCTTTTCCGTTAAATATATCAATTGGCTTGAGTTTTATGGTGTAATCAGGAGTCAATCTGTTTGCTTCTCTTGAGTAGTCATCGCCAAAAGTGAAATATGAAGTTGTGATATTTAAACAAGTTTTATTCGGCAGCGGAATCATTTGTTGCATTGCGTTTTTGCCGTATGTTTTTTCTCCAACTAAAATTGCACGTCCGCTTTTTTGGAGCGAACCTGCTAAAATTTCAGAGGCACTTGCAGTTTTTTTGTCAACCAAAATAACAATCGGTGTATCAGGTTTTATTATCGGTGACATTTCAGATATGATTGGGATAATCGTGCCGTTTCTGTATTTGATTGAAATAATTTTTTTATTTTTCCCCAATATTCTTTCAGCCAAATAAACCCCGTTCAAGGCTTGACCACCGATATCTCCACGTAAATCTATGATATACCCTTTTGCATTCGGGTATTTCATTATTATCTTGTCAAAAGATGAGGGGATTAGTCTTCCCATGAGTGTATAAGCAGTAATTTTGACGATATCTCCGCTTAAAACATCAGAGGACATTTTTATCTCAGTTGTACTTCCTCTCGGGACAGTATATTCCAAAATTTTGTTGTTCCTTTTTAAACGGATTTTTAACAAATAAGTGCCTGTTCCTCTTATCATATCTATTGCGCTGTTTATCTCCATTCCGTTCAAAATGTAGTTATTGATGCTGATGATTTCATCACCCATTTTGAGTTTCGGGAAGAATGTTGATTCCTTGACAACTTCTGTTTTTTGCACTATTCCTGCAATTGTATAGAGTTTAATATCAACTTGCGGATAAGTCTTTTGCAATTTTTCTATTAGCGTTAATTCCTTATCCTCATTGCTTCTGATGTATGATTCCTGCAATTCAAAATGTTTTGTATCAAAAAATCTTGAATGAGGGTCGTCTAAACTTGCAAGCATAGTGTTAATGGCAACATTGACGTCCTCGTCCGTTTTGATTTTTGACAAATATTTATATTTCCATTTGTACCAATCCTGATGGTTTAACGAAGCATCAAAATATAATGTTTGAATCTGCCGCCAAGCAGAAATGAAAAGCCTTTGAGAGGAAATTGTTTGTCTTGCAATCAATTTTCTCGTGCTTAAAACATTTTTACCGTTAAAAAGTATCATCGGTGAAATTAAAATGATTATAATTGCCATCGAAGCGACAATAAATAAAAACATTTGGAAAAGTCTTTTCGCCATAAATACTCCCGATAAATTCTTCGTTAATTTTAGCATGTTTTTCGCTCTTTGTCATTTTGATATTAATGTTGTCTTTTGAATTTAGGAGCAAAAAATTGTCGCTTTTTGTTTTAATAAACATGTAGTATGCAAAATAAATAAATCGGTGTATAATAAAAACTATGAACGAAAAAAACATAATAGATATTACTCCATTTATTAAACCGCAAGAACAGGTTGACACTGTAAAAAATCCTGCGGCGAAGCATCATTCAAACCCTATTATGAAAAAACAATTTGTCATAAGTGTTAAAAATAATGTCCACAAATTTTCAGTGGCTGACTTGTTTGATTAATGTTCAGGTCGAATTTTTTGGTTCTCGATTCACTCACGAAGATTCAAAAATCCTCGCTGATTTCTTATGTTAAAAGTTTTGTTAAAAAACATCATACATCTTCTGCTGATGATATCTATTATGAATTTTTAGAGGAAATTGAGTACGATTTTGCTATTAATTATCCGAAATATCCTTGGATAAAAGAATATTTGGATAACGAGAAGTTTGAAAAAGATATCAAAAATTTAATAAAAAATACCCTGCAACAATTGGTTTACAAAGAGGCTCAAAAGCCTTATATTGAAAAGCAAAAAGAGTTGGCAAAAATTGCACGCAAAAAAGCAACCGAGTGGCGACAGTCACACGAAAAACCTACTCGTAAGCAGATTTTGTACTATAATGCTCTTTGTGAAAAGAAAAAAATACAAAAAGAAAATTTAGCGGAAAAATCCAAACTTGATTTGAAGAATATGATAGCAAACTTATTGGAAGATAAAGATATTGATGATTAACCAAAAACAAAAATACAAAAAATATTACGATGGCATGCCTCTCTCGGATTATGATATTTCTTCGGAAATTGATTTTGTCATTGAAATGTTGACGGGGCTATCTTCGATGGATATTTTACTTGGCAAAAAAATATCTTCCGATGATGATGAAAAAATTTGTGAAGTCTTGAAAATTCGTACTGAAACAAATAAACCGATACAACAAATTATCGGAAAAGCATATTTTGCGGGACATATTTATTCTGTTAATGAAAATACCTTAATCCCTCGTCCTGAAACAGAATTTTTGGTTGACAGGTGCCAAAAAGAGTTTTCTCAAGAGAAAAATTTAAAAATTATAGATATTGGTACAGGTTCAGGGTGCATTGCGATTGAACTTGCGATGTATTATCAAAATGCTGAAGTGTCGGCTGTCGATATCTGTCAGGAAACACTTGACACTGCGGTTGAAAATGCTCGTAATTACAATGTTTTAAAGAAAATTAATTTCTTCAAATCTGATGTTTTTTCAAAGGTGCAAGATATGTTTGACATTATCGTGTCAAACCCGCCCTACATACCTGTTTCAATGGAAATACAAAAAGATGTTCATGATTTTGAACCCCATTCTGCTTTATTTGCAGAGGATAACGGTCTTTTCTTCTATAAAAAAATCATTAATGAAGCAAAAAATTATCTTAACCACAATGCACTTCTTGCGTTTGAAGTCGGATTTAATCAAGGGCATGATGTCTATGAGATTTTTGAGAAAAACGGTTATGTCAACATAGGGTTTACACAAGACTGTGATTCAATAAACAGAGTCGTTTTTGCTAATTTCAAATAATGCTTTACAAGTTATTTTTTTATGCTAACCTTATTTAAAGAAAGTTAAGAGGAGGACAATTATGGCAAAATTTATATGTTCAGTATGTGGTTATGTTTATGAAGGTGATGAAGCACCTGCAAAATGCCCTCAATGTGGTGTTCCCGCATCAAAATTCAATAAAGTTGATGAAACGGCTGAAAAAGTATATGTGACAGAACATGTTGTCGGTGTTGCAAAAGATGTTGACGCTGAAGTTTTACAAGGTTTGCGTGACAACTTCAACGGCGAATGCACAGAAGTCGGTATGTATCTTGCAATGTCAAGACAAGCAGAAAGAGAAGGTTATCCTGAAATAGCAGACGCATTTAAGAGATATGCTTTTGAAGAAGCAGAACATGCTGCAAAATTTGCTGAATTGTTAGGCGAAGTTTTGACTGATTCAACAAAGAAAAACCTCGAAATGAGAGCAGAAGCAGAATGTGGTGCTTGTGCAGGTAAAATGGACATCGCAAAAAGAGCGAAAGAACTCGGTCTTGATGCTGTACATGATACTGTTCACGAAATGGCAAAAGATGAAGCACGCCACGGTAAAGGTTTTGACGGTTTGTTAAAAAGATATTTTAACTAATTGATTTAACTAAATATAAATAAAACGGACACAGAAATGTGCCCGTTTTTTATATGAAAATTTTGCAATAAAAAAACCACTCTGTTGAGTGGTTTTAATGGTGGGCGTTGAGAGGCTCGAACTCCCGACATCCTCCTTGTAAGGGAGGCGCTCTACCAACTGAGCTAAACGCCCTTGCGTAATCTAATTATACATGCTCAAAAATAAAATGCAAGCATTTTTTTATAATAAAATTTTTTCGGTGATTTTTTGTAAAATTTGCCTTTTTTTACTTGTCAATAAATGGTTTACAGTTAAGAAATGTTAACAAAAATTTTAATTTTTTATAGTGACAACTATTGGCGTCGAAAATTGTTACAAAAGACAAATATTATTTGAAATTCAGATGTTATATGTGATTAAGGGTGTCGTATTATGCTTGCTCCTCTTTATGGATGTACTAAAAAAATTCCTCTATATTTATATTGTTTATCAAAATGCTATAATAGACGGAGCAATATGTGAGAATCCGTATGTCTGACGGTATCACGTGTAAGTATTACTAAACTAACTACTCATAGGAAGATAAACATGAAATTTAAGAAGATTTTGGGTTCTTTTTTGTCGGCAATGACGATGTTTTCTGTATCACCTGTAATGGCGTATGACGTTACTGATGAGGCATCATTAGACGAATATATGACGAAGACCGATAATGATAAGCAAGACGGTGTTATTAAGTCTGATGTCACGACGACGACAAGTCATACTTCTACGAACGAAGATGTCCGTTTTGTTGCTGACGGCAACAGAGTTTTATCCGGTGAAATTCTTAGTTTCACAAACTCAAACGGCAGTTTGACTTTGAGTATTAACAACGGTAATACCTTTACAATCAACAACGAACTTTACTTGGAAGGTACGAAATTAAAGAACGGCAGAAGCGGAAATTATAATTTCAGCGATATTACAGGTACAGGTTCATTAATTTTCGCAAACACTTCTGCTTTCACGGCAAATTCTGTAACTGCGAAAGAGTTATCTTTGACAAACGGTTCGACATTTACCATTAATCAAACCGGTGAAATCAATTCAATTACAGTCAGCGGTAGTAATATAAAATCTTCAACCCTTACTGCCAACAAAATTTCATCAAACATTGTAAATGTTTCAAATTTCAGTGTTGCACAGGTTGCTGAATTGTATGTTACAACATCATTATCTGCATCAAATCAGTCTGTAATTGATGCAAGAAATATGGTTGGTGGTGTTAATACCGGTAAAATTAAGGCAGGCTCTATCAATCTTACAAATTCTTCTGCAAATGCAGATACAATTACGGCAGACAATGTTAAATTAGTAAATGTTTCGTCGATTGATTTGGTTGGCGATGATGCGAGCGGTTATTCAAAATCAGGTACATTGACCGTTAATGACACATTGGATATCGGAGCAGGTTCAACAGTTAAAGCAAACAATATCAGTGCTTCAACGATTACGGGTAGCGGTGAAATTATAATCGGTTCGGCAGGAGCTGAGGCTTCTGTTATCAACACTGACCAAATGGGAATTAACAAAGGTCAATTTACGAACACAATTATCAAAGGTAAATCAGGCGAATATGGAACAATTACTTTTGTATCAGGTGGTGATAACATCACATTTGAGGGCGATTTGAACCAATTGCAAATAAAAGGCGGTTCAAAATCTTCTAATGCAAATGTCACCGTTAAAGATGATTCTAAATTGGCTATTGTTGCAGGTACTGACACAACAGGAAACAGTGTTGTATTTGATGAAACGACATTCTCAATCGGCGAAAATTCTGAGTTCAAATTGAATGCAAAAGAATCAAATATTGAGTTCAAAAGTTCGTCGGCTAAAACTAAAAACAACATTGAACTTTCAGAAGGTTCAACAATCAATGTTTCTTCTTTAGGTTCAAATAAAGTTGTTTTCGACAATATTAACCACACAAATAATAACAATGTGGGTACTCTTAATATTAAAGAAAATTCAATTGCGGAAATTACAGCCGGCTCTAAACCGTCTAACGAATGGATGACAGGTCAGGTATTTGTTGACGAATATAATCAAAAAAACGGCTCATACGTTACAATGAATGCCAATTCGACATTGAATGCAAATACCATTACTCTTGACCAAAATTCAACTCTTAAACTTGTAAATGTTGCAAACGGTACATCATACGGTGTGGAAAAAGACGGTGTTCTTGCAAATTCAGCATTTTCTGCTGATTCGGCAAGAATTCAAAGTTCAGGAAAATCAAAACTATATTCAAAAGGTACTTTTGATATTAAATCATCAATCATTAACGTTGATGACGGTACATTATCAATTGGTGCAACAGGAAAAGATAACGGAACAGGTAAGATTGTCGGCATAAACATTGATAAAGATTCAACAATCAATTTAGACGGTGAGTTGAGAATTTTTGGTGAAGATAATGCTACGCATAACATTGAAGCAAAATTTACAAGCGGAAATTCAGGCGTTTTAAGAAAAGTCGGAAAAAGTAAGTTAGTTCTTGGCGGCAGTGATTCTCTGATTGAAATTAAAACAGTTAAATTAGGTATTGACAAAGATGTTACCTCTACGACTTCATCTTCAGCAGAAACTGTTGTGGGTAGTGGTAATGTAACTATTAAATCTGATATCAGTTCAAATAACTTCCTTGTCGCAGGCAAGACGAGTGTCCAACTTGAAAGAGGTGTTACAATCGGTAACGGAAAAGATGGTTCTGAAATCCGATTCCAAAATAACAGTGTCTATGATCCTAATCAAAAAGATTCTTTATCTGTTTTAGAGATGGAAAATAATTCTGCATTAACGGCAGATAAAATCGAATTATCCGTTGATTTTGCCGATTTAAAAGGTGGTGTTATCGGTGGTAAAGAAGAAGATAACACAATGACAACTTCAGAAATTATTTTCGGTGATAAAGCCAGAATTAATTTATATGACGGAGATGTTAAAATTCACGTTGCAAATGCGACAACAGGCGGTTTCAAATCACAAGGTTCTAAAATTAATATAACAGGTAAAGGTTCTCTTGTGTTTGACGATGCAATTGGTTCACAAGCACATTGGACAATAATCAACGGTTCTACTCAATCATTCAAAGAAGGTTCTTGGTTTGACGGAGTCAGAATGAAAGACGGAGTAAATCGCGGAGGTGTTTTCTATAATAACGGTACGGTTATTATCGATAACAACACAACTATTGGTTTCTCAGATAAAAACCCGATGGGTAAACACGAAGAAAATTTTTCTAAGGAACAAGGTGGTGCAGTATATAATACTAATTTCTTCGGTATGTATCCCGGTAGAACATCAACGGGGGTAACCTTTGAGAATAATCGTTCAACTTCAAGTGAAACTAAAGATTACGGAAGTTACCAAAGTACAGCAATATATAAATACTATGGTGAAGGTGGTGCAATATATAATGAAGGTTCTACAATAGAAGATGCTATTATTTCGTTGGGACATAAAACTACCTTCAGAGATAATGCTGCAAATGTTGCAGGTGGTGCAATATATAACTACGCTTACGATGGTCAAAATGCATATAATGGATACAAAGCGGTAAGTATCGGTGACTCTTCTTTATTTGAATTAAACCAGGCAGGTTATCAGGGTGGTGCAATTTTTACTAAGGTAGGAGATGCAGAAAACCTTGACGGTACTGTATTGTTGGGCAAAAAGGCTGCATTCGTTAATAACGTTGTCGGTCTTGATGTCCAAAAACCTACATTTTCGCAAAACTTAGTTTATTTCTATAAATCTGAGGGCGGTGCTGCATACGTTAATAAGGGAGCAACACTTGAAATTGGTGCTCACTCGGGATTTTATAACAACTTCGCTTCATATTCCGGTTCTGCATTGTCTAATAAAGGAACCATTATTTTCAATGATGACGGACAAATCGGTAACGAACCATTAGAAAACGGAAAAATTGTTGCGGGGGCCGTAACATTTGTCGGTGGCGGCAGAGCAGATGAAACAAAAGAAGACATTACATCAGGCTCAACTGTCAAAACAGGCAACATATTCTACACTCATCAAGGTGGTGCAATATACAACAATAGCGGTAAATTCGGCACAAGAATGAGCGACGGAACCATAAAAGACGGTTTGTATAATGCTTCGTTTGACGGCAACCGAGCATTGTTCGGTGGTGCTATTTACAATTATTCGGACGCAACAAATCCCCAAACATTGGTTATTGATAACTCAACATTCACGGGAAACTCTGCTAACAGAGGAGTTGCAATCTTTGATGATCCCAATGCGAGCGGTAAAAATACCGAAGAAGTAAACAGTTCTGGTGGTGCTATTTACAACGCAGGACGTAATACATCTTACAAGTTAAAATTTGACGATGTTAAAGGTTACTATCCGGCAGAAACTATTGTTAGTGTAAATGGTGGCAGCAAATTAGCCGTTTCTTCATCAACATTTGAAAATAACTCGGCTGCTAACAGAGCAGGTGCTATTTATAATGATATTTTGTCGGAAATTGAATTATCAAGTTCTAAATTTAACCAAAACCAAGCATCTCAAGGTGGTGCTATTTATAACACGGGCAAAGAAACTGTTAATGGTACTGAATATATTGGTGCAACGATTCTTACCAAAATTGGTGAAAAAGGCGAAAAAATTGTATTTAACGAAAACACGGCAACAAGACAATTCAGAGAAAATAATCCTAATAACGACCAAACTTCATTGTCTGATGAATATTTAGGCGGTGCTTTGTACAATGCAGGCACTATTAAGCACAAAGATTCAACATCTGTTTATGATAATGAAATTATCGGAATGGATTTCACAGGTAACAGTGCAGGTGCAGGCGTAGGAAAAGACCCCGCTAAAGATACAATCGGTCGAGGCGGTGCATTCTACAATGCTTCATCAGGAACAACGTATGTAGGAAATTCAAAATTTGAAAACAACTTTACATACGCATATAACAAAGAACAAGACACTACAATCAATTCTTACAAAGCAGAAGGTGGTGCGATTTATAACGAAAAAGGTGAATTAATCATCGGTGACGGTGCAAAATTCATCAATAACGGTCGTGATAAACGCAATATTGAAGAAATCAAAACCGGTAAGGGCGGTGCGATTTTCAACGCTGACGGTGCAAAAACCGTTATCGATTCAAAAACCGCAGAATTTTACGGTAACGCCGCAACTGCAAAAGGCGGTGCGATTTACAATGCAGCAAACGGTGAATTGGTAGTTAAAAACGGTTCTTCTATCGGTGTTGCCGATGAAGTAGCAAACAAAGCGGAATATGGTGGCGGCATCTTTAACGCCGGCAAATTGACAATGGAAGAAGGAACTTCGTTAGTAAACAACACTGCTTCATCAGGTGGCGGTATGTATATTGAAAAGGGTTCATCTGTCAATGCTGATGCTGATGGCGTAAATCACCTTTCAAAAGTTACATTTGACAGCAACACTGCTGATCACGGTGCAGGTTTATATGTTGATGAAGGCATTGACATTGTTCTTGACAACGTAACATTCAAAGGAAACAGCACAACAGGTCTTGGTTCTGCTTTCTATAACGAGGGTAAATTAACTCTTGGAGAAAACAATACTTTCTTTAATAACTCTGGAAGTTTAATAGGTAACTCAGGTGAATTAATTTTCACAAAAGGTTTTGAACTTGACGGTACAAAGAAAGGCAACGAAGGAAATACATCATTCATTACCAATGAAAGTGACGGTATTGTAAAAATTACAACCGAAAACGGAAAATCTTTGGTAATCACGGGTGTTGGTGACGGTTCCGCTAACGGTGCTGCACTTTCATTGTTAGATGATTCTTCAATTACAACTGATTCAGAAGCGAATACTCTGAAGAATGCAACATTTACCAAAAACAAAGGTAAAAACGGCGGTGCGGTTTATAAAGAATCAACAGTTGACTTGAAGATTGATAAAACAACCTTTGACGGCAACACTGCAACAGAAAAAGGCGGTGCGATTTATAACGGAAAAGGCAAATTGACAATCGGTGCCGATACTGTATTTACGAATAACGGTGCAGTCAACGGTGGTGCCATTTACAACGCAAACGGTGCTACAATATCTTTTGCACAAGGATTTAAAGGTTTCTCGGGTGCTAATTCAAAGAATTATGCAACAGGAAACGGCGGTGCAATTTCTAACGACGGCATTATGAATATTTACTACGATGAGGCAAATAATACGGAAAGTATTACTTTCTCAAATCAAGGTAAAGACATCAATACAGGTAATGGCGGTGCATTACACTTAGGTGCAAAAGCAATTATCAAAACAAATGACGTTTCAAAAACAAGTTCGGGATATGACGTCGGATACTTGAAGAACGGCGTATTTGAAAACAATTCTGCTTCAAAAGGCGGTGCATTGTTTAACGAATCCAATCTTGTTATCGAAGATACAAAATTCTCGGGTAACAAGAGCGGAACGGCAGGCGGTGCGATTTATAACAAGGGTAACGTAATTGATGGAAGAGATTACGGTATTCTTGACATCATTGTTGATGGCAATAATACAATCTATGATAACAAATCAGACGGTATCGGCGGTGCTATTTACAACGAAAACGGAACCGTGAATATTGTTGCAAAAACCGGAAAAGTAACAACAATCAGCGGCAATACGGCAACAAACAAAGGTGGCATAGTCGCTTCTGACGGCGGTGTTATCAATGTCGGCGGTAATATTAAATTCTCAAATAACTCAACAATTTCGTCTGGCAGCACAGGCGGTGTATTTAACATTGCAAACGGTACTTTGAATTTAGATACAACAGACGGAGATATCATTTTTGAAAATAACGCTGCTGCAAAGGGTAGTGCAATTTATCTCGAAAATGGCTCAACGATTAACTTCAAAGGTACAGACGAACACGAAATCACATTCTCAAAAACTCAAACTGTTGCGTCAGATAGTTCTTCAAACAAAATGAACGTTTTGGGCGGAAATATCAATTTTGAAAGCAGTTTGGGTGATTTCACGGGTCAATTTACACAAACAGGCGGAACAGTTACTGTTGCAAATAACTTCATGAATTTAAAAGGTACACACAATGAAGTTACAGGCGGTACGTTTATCTTGACTGAGGGTGCAAAATTAGCCGCAACAAGTGATACAGAGGGCAATCTCCTTAATATCAACGGTGCTACAATCAGATTTGAAAATAACAGCGTATCGAAAATAACTGATTTGTCAGATGTTCTTTATCAATATAAAGATTCATCGAAAAATCCGTTCTCGACAGCAGGTAATAAACTTACTTACTCATCAGGCAGCGGAGATTCAAAAGTTGACGCAAAAATCGGTTTGTCAGATGCAAAACTCGATTTGGCTCTCAAACAAAACTTTGTAGATGTTGTTGATGAAGCAACAGGTGAAAAATTCAAGAAAAATTCAGGCGAATACACACTCGTTTTGAATGGCGGTGCAGATAAGAATATCGACATTGCAAAAGACGGAAAACATGCTGTTTCTGATTTGGTAGTCGGAGATGCTGTTCAAATCGCAACTGATATTAAAATCAGCAACGGCGGTAAAGTTTCTCTTGAAGGTGCAGGCTTATCGAAAGATGTTTCCAAAATTGAATTGTCAAACGGCGGTCAACTCAACATCTTCAACGATTCTTATGAAAAAACCGTTGATGGCGTGTTAATTAAATATAATACCGACTTGACATTCTGCGGTGAGTTAATCGGTGATGCCACATCTAAAGTTTATAAAGGATACAAGACATCTCCTCTTGAAGATGGCTTGGCAGGTCGTGCTAAGTTAACATTCGCAAAAGGTTCATCGGCAGAAAATTATATGGGTTCATATATCCAAAATGCCGGTACTTTAGAGTTTGAAGACGGTTCAATATACTTCAACCACGCAAATTCACAAGTATCTTACATTGAAGATGCAAAATTAATCTTGAACGACGGTGTTATTTACACAGGCAATACAACAATTAACTTTGACGGCAAAGGCGGCAAGTTCGTTTTGGGCAGTGCAACGGATATCAATATGACTAACCCGAACGAAAAAATCAAATTTGACGCAAAAGATAAAAACAATAACACGGTTCACAATGAGGTAATTCTCGGTAAAGATACAACAATCCAAGTTACTCACGGTGAAACTGATGTTGACGCTTCTGATGAAATTATAAGCATTGGTAAAAACAATGCGTTCTCAGGTATTATCATCGGCGGCGAAGAAGATAAGAATGACCAAATCAACATTAAGGTAAGTACTGAAGGTATCGAAGGAAAAGATACAACATTCAATGTTGAAGAAAACGGTAAATTGGGCTTCGGTGACGTTAATTTTGTTGACTCGGCAGGAAACGATGTCACAGGAACATACTCACCGAAGGTAATTCTTGATAAGAACTCAGAATTCTACCTTGTCAGCGGAAGAAATAATGACTTCAGCAATTTGAATCTTTCGACAAAAGCAACAGAATGGTCAAAAGAATCAGGCAGCCTTATCAAGGAAAATGCAAGCAAAACGACATTGACAGGTGCAAAAACAGACCTTTCGGGATTCCACGGAACAATTACGATTAAAAACGGTCAAATTGCACTTGGTGAAGATATTGCAGAAGACAAGAAGTTTGCGGACGATACACGTTTCGACTTGTCTAAATTGGCAAACGGTGCAACGGTAATCGTTGAAAATATCACTCAAGGCGAGGATATGACACTTATCAACGGTATCGGAAACGAAATTATCGGTACACCGACAGGTGATGAAAATTATAAATTAAGTATCAAAAACAACAAAGGCAGCATTATCTTTACAAAAGATGGTTCAACTGCTTATACACCTGATATTGATGTTAAAAACGGTTCATTGCTCCAAATGGAAGCAAAAGGTAACATTGAAGTCGGTGATGTTAACGTAATCAGCAAATTCTCGGAAATTTCGGGCGACAAGCAAGAATCCGCAGCAGGATTGAAATCTGAGGGCAAAATTACAACAGGCGAAATCAACGTTATCGGTTCAACAAAGAGTGGTGTTACCGCAAATTCAACATTAATTTTAGATGCAGGCGGAGATATTACGACAGGCGATAACAACGTAACTGTTAAACTTGGCAGTTTCCAAGCAACTTCGACTAACGGTTCAATCACGTTGGGTGACTCGACAGATACGACAAATCCCGCATTGAGCGTAATAAACGGTACTGCTTACGTTGTTGCAAAAGATGCATTGACGATTAACGGCGATGTTCTTTTGGATTCACTTACAAACAATTCATTGATAAACGGCTCTTCAATTTCGATGGGTAGTTTGACATCGACAAATAACGCTGACAGAATTATTGCCGTAGGTGCATTGTCCGATAAACTTTCTATCTTGGGTGATGTAACCGTTTCGGATACAAAAATGCTTCAAATCTCAGGAGCAAACGGCATTGATATTAAAGCAACAGGAACCAAAAAAGGTGATGTTACCGTAACGGATTCCAAGTTTGCAGCGATTGCAGATACAGGAAATATCAATATTGACGGCAATTTGTCGGTTGATAATTCAATCGCAAGTATCGTTGTAAGAGATTCAGGCACAGGCGACATTACAATCGGTAACAACAGTGTAACAACTCCTGCATTGTCAGTTACAGACGGTTCTGTATATATTTCATCAGAAGGTGTTACTACTATTAAGGGTGACGTCTTGATGGATAAATTGGCTGATTTATCATACATCAGCGGTAATTCGGTTGACATTAAAGGCGATGTTTCAATTTCAAATTCACAAAATGCATCAACAATCTATGCACAAAACGGTGATTTGACTCTTGGAGCACTCGACCTTGTTAATAACGTTGATCCTGACGGAAAGAATGCAAAAACAACAATTGCAGCAAACAATGGTAATATTAACGTAAAAGGTAAAGTCAATGCTGAAAAGGCTGATGTTTGGGTAACAGCAACAGGCAAAGTAAGCCTTGCTTCAGAAACTGACGGCACAGGTACTGCATTGAAAGTCAAAGGCGGAAAGGCTGAAATCTTTGCACAAGATGACTTAGATATTAACGGTGATATCGAAATCACTGAAATGACTGATAAATCCTCAATTTGGGGTGGAACTGTATCAACAGGCAAAATCAATATCCATGACAATGAAAAGGCTATGGAAATTGTATCAACTGTCGGAAACATCTCGACTAAGGATATCAGCGTAAAAGACAACAACGGCGAGTTGACAAATATTCAGGCTAAAGGCGGAATTACAACAAATAACGGTAACGTTGATGTTGCAAATTCTAACTTGCAGTTGATTGCACAAGATGGCGATGTAAACCTCGGAACGGGTACAATAACTGTTGATAATTCAACAACGATTATTTCCGCAACAAACGGTGGAATTACATCAGGCAATATTAAAGTAAGCGATACCGCAGCGGGCAATATCCCGACTGAATTAGGTATGGCTGCAAAAGACGGAAGCATTAAAACAGGTAATATCGACTTGTCAGATAATGTTGTCTTGAAGCAAATCACTTCAAAAACAGTAGGTTCAACTGCGGCAACAGATATTACAAACGGAAATATCAAAATTGCTGATAATGCTAAATACCAAGCAAATTCAGCAGGAAATTACACAGCGGGTAATATCACGGCAAATGTTGCAGCAGGCAGTGAATCACTTGTTACAATTTCTGCAATCGGTAATATCAGTATAGAAGATGTTATTGCCGCAAATCTCTCTGATTTGTATATTCGCTCAAAAGAGGGCGATATCATGGCAGGTGACATTGACCTTACAAATATTGCCGTTAAAACAATCGATTCAGATACACACGCAAGTGTAATTTTAGCGGAAAACGGTGCTATCACGGTTAAAGACATCACTTTGACTGATATGGCAACTAACCCGACATACATTCAAGCGAAAAACGACCTCTCATCAGGTTCAATTTCCTTGAAAAATGCAGACGCAAACATCATTTCAACAGACGGAAATGTAACTGCGTCAGGAAATGTTAAAGCAGATACTTCTAATATTATTATGAGTGCCGGTGGTGCATTAACATTCGGTGATGCGGCAGATTTAACAAATCCTGCATTGAAGGTTAATGACGGCTCGGCTAAAATCTTTGCTAAGAATGATATTACGGCAAACGGCAATATCGATGTATCAAAAGCAGAATTGATAATTCGCTCTGAAGAAGGCGGAGTCACACTTGGTGAAGAAACTGACTTGACGAACCCTGCTTTGAAAGTCGCAAACGGTTCTGCTAAAATTTCGGCAGATGAGGGAGCCTTGATTATCAAAGGTGACGTTGATATGACGGCAATCACTGCTGATGCTCTTATGCAAGGCAAATCGGTTGCAATGGAAAATCTCAAGTTGTATGACAATACAAATGATTCAATCATAAATGCAACTGAGGGCGATGTTTCGATTAAATCGATTACACTCACAAATAATAAAGAAACAGTTGACGGAAAAACAACAAATAAAACAATAACAATCAATGCAACAGGCGGAAGCATCAATGTTGATAAAGATATCACGGTTGCATCATCAAACTTGACGATGATGGCTGACGGCGGTATCAAAGGTAACGACTTGGCTGTTTCAGACAGCAAGGTCGCTCCTGCAAAAGAAGATGATCCGTATACTTACGGAACATTAATTTCATCAGGAACTGGCGATATTGATTTCAATAAAGTAACATCGACAGACTCTGTTGTAGTGATTAACAGTACATCCGGTAACATCAATATCGATAAGGCATTGACGGTTACTGATGTAAATAAACTTTCACAAATGCTTATCAATACTGACGAAGGCAGCGTTTCAATCGGAGAAGGCTTAACTCCATCGAGTGACGGCTCATCTGTAAATGCAATTTCGGCAGGAGAAAACACTTACGTTGTAATTAACGCAGGCAAAGATATCACAATCGGCAACAACACCGCTAAAACAGATGTCAAAGTAACAAAAGGACAAATGATTATCAAAGCGGAAAATGACGGTTCTGATCCTGCTGTAACAAGCAATATCAATGCTGCAAAAACAGACTTTATTGCAACAAGCGATGATGGAGAAACTCCGTCAAGATTGTACGTTATCGGTAAAGACGATGTTTCAGTCGGCAGCGTAACAGGCGTGTTGAGTGAAGTTGCAATTATGGCTGAAAACGGTAAATTAACCGTTAACGGCGATGTATCTTCAGCAGGTTCTGCAACAACAATCGCAGGTGGTGATAAAGGTATCGAAATCAAAGGTGCAGTTACATCAATCAACAACGCTGGCACGTCAATCCAAGCAACAGGCGATGTTAAAGTTGGCAAGAGTGTATCGTTCACAAACAACGTAACAAGTGCAAATCAAATTAACATGACTGTTGATTCGTTGAAGAAATATCAATCAACGAAAGATTCTTCATCAACAACACCAACGACAATCGTAAATAATGATACACCTAACGCAGACGTTAACGATATGATTGGCAAAATCCAAGAAGTTCGTAGCGATGCGGAATATGATTCACTCATTGACGGTAAAAACATTAAGATTGGCGGTGCTTTAACTGCTGATACAAGCAATGTTGCAATCGGTGGCAGAGCAGCAGTATCTGACCTCGAAATCACAGGTGCAACAAGCCTTGATAATGCAGTCGTTATGATTAATTCAAGCGGTGACGTTGTAACAAATGGATTCAACGTAAAAGAATCAATCGTAACAGTTCAATCAGATAACTTCAAAGCAAACAATATGAGCGTCACGGCGGATGCTGATTCACTTGCTTATCTCGAAATGATAAACAACACACTTGCCGTTGACAAAAACATGACAGCAAAGAATGCTATAATTAACTCAAAATACACGACAAACATTGCAGTTGGCGGAGCAGGTGACTTTAATACAACAGTATTGAATATTCCTAACGCAAACGCTCAATTCGGTTCATTAAAGACCGCCAATACAATGATAAATATGCAAAACAGCAAAGCAAACAATACAATTGCTGTTGCAGGTGATTATAATGTTTCAGGCGATAACCTCTTCTATATGGATTTTGACCCCGCAACGGGTGCTTATGACAGAGTTCATGTAGGCGGTGCAATTGCGGGTGCTGACGGTGCTACAATCACTGTTAACTCACACCTCATAAGCAAAGGTGATGTTGCAAACGGATACCAAGTTTACGATGTATTCCACGGTGACAAGGGCGTTAACGGCGTAACATTCGGATTACAGGGCGAAACTTCATACTCAACGGCATTGGCTAATTACCAAATGCAATCACTCGGAAGCGGTAAATACGCATTCAAGCGTACAGGCTACACTCCGACTGCATTGGCTACACCTGTTGCTGTTCAAGTCGGCGGTTTCTTGACACAAGTTCAAACTTACGACACGGCGTTTGATAACCTTGATATGGTTATGATGTTGCCGATGACTGCTTATGCTCCTAACAGATACGCAGTTGAAGATGAAGAAGCAATGGTTTACTCACCGTTGTTTATCCCTGAACTTGAAAAAGGCGTATGGTTCAGACCGTTCGCAAACTTTGAAAATGTTGATATGCACCAAGTTGGCGGAAGAATTACATCACAAACCTACGGTGCATTGGCTGGTGGCGACACTGCATTGAAAGATTTAGGCAACGGATACCAAGGTATGATGAGTGCTTATGTTGGATATACAGGTTCTCACCAAAATCTTGACGGTGTTTCTAACTACCAAAACGGCGGCGTAGTTGGTGTAACCGGTGCAATTTACAAAAACGGATTCTTCAGCGGTTTGACAGTCAGTGCTAACGCAAGCGGCAACTCGGCTTCAACACCTTACGGAGATAACGACTTCTTCATGTTGACAGCAGGTGCTGCATCGAAAACAGGCTACAATTGGGAACTCGCAAACGGCAGATTTATCATTCAACCGAGTTGGTTAATGTCATACACATTTGCTAATGCATTCAATCCGAGTGATATTGCGGGTATGAAGGTTGATTCAAGTGCTCTTCACGCAGTTCAACTCGCTCCCGGCTTGAAGTTCATCGGAAACTTCCAAAACGGTTGGCAACCTTACTTAACGGTTGATTATCGTTTCAATATTTGTGATAAAGCAGATTACAAAGTTGGTGTAGTTGATTTACCTGACGCACAAGTTAAATCATATATTGAATATGGTTTAGGTATGCAAAAACGTTGGGGCGACAGATTTACCGGTTACGGTCAATTCCTCGGAAGAGGTATCGGCAGAAACGGTGTCGGCTTGAACCTCGGTATGCGTTGGATGGTCGGCGACGGAAGAAATCCGAGATAAAAATAAAATATACCGTATATTTAAAAACCCGCAAGAAATTGCGGGTTTTTTGTTGTTTTTAAAATTATGAATTACGAATTATGTTTTCTTTCAAAAAACATCAATAAAATAAAACCGATAATTGCAAAACCTACACCTGAAAGTGCCGTATATTCATAATGGTATTAATTTTTTGTTGATACTAATCATAAATTTTATAGCCGTTTAGGAATTTTGCCGTTTCTGCCGTGAAATGGTCAATAATGTTGCTTTTTTCAAGATCTAACGTTGAAATTTTTTGCATATCTTCATTTGAAAGTTCAAAATCCCAAATGTCGAAATTTTGCTCCATACGTTCTTTTTTGATGGTTTTTGGAATAACAATTATATTTCTTTGAACATTCCATCTTAAAATAACTTGAATGGCGGTTTTGCCGTATTTCTTTGCAATTTCATTGAACGTTTCGTTTTGGAAAATTCCGAATTTTCCTTCTGCAAAAGGACCCTACGCTTCAGGTTGAACACCAAATTCTTTCATAACATCATTGCTTTTTGTTGTTGGAAAAACGGGTGAATTTCAATCTGATTGACCATTGGTTTAATTTTTGCGTTTAGACATAAGTCAGCAAGTCTGTCGGGATAAAAGTTGCAAACGCTCTGATTTTGCCCTGTTTGTAAAGTTCTTCCATTGCCCGCCAAGAGCCGTAATAATCGTTAAAAGGTTGGTGGATTAAATATAAATCCAAATAATCCAATCCCAATTTATCCAAAGAAACTTGAAAAGCCTGCTTTGCCTTGTCATAGCCTGCATCTTGTATCCAAAGTTTTGTCGTAATAAATAAATCCTCACGCTTAATTCCGCTTTTTGCGATGGCTTTTCCAACCGCTTCTTCATTAAAATATGCGGCCGCCGTATCAATAAGTCGATATCCGACGTTTAGAGCCTCGCTAACGGCTTTTTCGCATTTGGACAATTCAGAATACTTGGAACACCCCAAAACCTTCAATAGGCATCTCTACACCGTTGCTTAATTTAACATTTTGCATAAGATTTCTCCTTTACGTTAAATATAATTTTAAAATATTTCCTAATTGCATATTACAAAACTGCTCTGTCCATTGTAGAGGTTCAAATTTCCCGTCTGACATACACCAACAGGTCATCATTCCGTATAATTCACATATAAAAATATGTGTCAAAAGTTCAATTGGCGTATCTGTCTTCAATTCCTTTCTCAGTACCGCATTTTCTAAAATCGTTCTGAGCATTTCAAAATCATAATCCCACTTCTGACTGTCTTTGTTTTCGTGAACATGATTGGGGTCCAATGCGTCCCTTGTCCATTGACGGCAAATATGTATTCCGCTGAATTCAACGCATTCCATAAATCTGCGAAAATAATATGTTAACTTTTCAATTATGTCCTTATCTTTCATCAATGCGAGTTCTTCCGCTATTTCGGAAAAAGGTGCTCTGCTTATTTCAAGAACAATATCCTCTTTTCTCTTAAAATACGTGTAAAAAGTTCCCTTTGAAACGCCCGCTTTTTTCGTTATATCCTCAACGTTAATATCGAAAAAACCTGTGTCCTTGAATAATTCCAAGGCCGTTTTAACAAGTTTCATCTTCGTTTTTTGTGCATTTTCCTGTCTTTTTGTCATAATTTTTCTCCAATGCTACTTATAACATATTATTGACCCAAGGTCAATGACCAGAAGTCATGGAAAAATTTTGACTAAAAAGCCCGCTTATTTATAGCGGGTTTTAGAAATTTTATGTTTAAACCAATTCTTCAACTTCGTCGAGATTTACTGATTTTTCAGCCTTATAAAGGTCGTATGCATTTTGGAGATTTAACCAATATCTCGGAGATGTATTGAATGCTTTTGCCAATCTCAAAGCCGTTTGGGCAGTTATACCGTTTTTGCCGTTTACGAGTTCTGAGAGTGATTGTCTTGACATTCCGATATTTGTTGCTGTTTTTGAAATTGAGAGTCCGTTTTCTTTTAAGTAAAGTTCGTTAAGAATTTCTCCGGGGTGAGGAGGATTGCTTATTGACATAATTACCTCTTTTCTTGGTTATTTTGAGGGAACGAGTCTGAATACAAGTTTTTTACCGTTTCCGACTGAAATTGAGTAGGTTCCGTTTTTGCGAATTTTTTTGAAATCAAAAGACGGAATTTTGCAATCTTTGAGTTCGTCTGCTGCATCAAGTTGAGCCAAAATAAGACGCAACCTGTCCTTGTCAACGTCTTCAATTTCGTCGTCAACGCCCTCGTTGTAAAATTTTTCAAGATTTTTGTTTTTAAACGATTTAATCATGTCAATATTTTACGTCACCTGATTGTAAAAAGTCAAATTATATGTCGAAATGTTGCGATATTGCTTGAATAAGACCGTCAACATTTGCTTGCAGGTCTTGATAATCACCCTCATTTTTGATGATATAATTCCATTTTTTAAAATTATCAAGAGCAGTTTCCGTATAATCATTTTCACGTGAAAGTTGACCACGTTTTGAGCGTGCTTCTGCTGATGCTTCTACCCGAATACAGAAGGCATTACGGGCTTTGAAGGTGTCAACCTCAAACGGCATGCGAACATCGGGAACGATAATGTTTCCATCTTGTTCAAGAATTGTTTTTATCCAATAATCCTGACTTATTGAGCGACCTTCATTTCCGAGAGCAATCAAGTCGGGACGATATTGAGATTTGTTTTTTTCAATTTCTTCCAAACTCAGCCCTGTTCTTTGCGAGTATTTGATTTTTATTGCATCGGCAAGTCCTATTCTACGGAAAGACGGTAACCTTTCCAAAAGGATTTTGGCTACCGTATCTTTTCCGCAAAATTGTTTACCTGACAATGTTATAATGAAATTTGCCATTTTATTTTGTTTCTTTAATACTTAAACTGATTCTTCTGTCGTCGGGATTGAATTTCAAAATTACCGTTTGAATTTTGTCGCCGACTTGGAGAGTTTTGTTGTTTTTATTTTGCCATTCCGTCAAATCGGAATTGGGCAAGAGTGCTTCTACGCCGTCAATAACTTCGACAAATGCACCGAAATTCTTTATGCGGGTAATTGTTCCTTCGACCTCATCGCCTTCTTTAATTTTTTCTTTTGCTTCAATCCAAGGGTCTGCCTCGAGATTTTTGAGACTAAGGCTGACACGTTGTTTATCGTAGTCAATTCCGATAATTTCAACTTCAATTTCGTCGTTGATTTTGAGGACATCTGACGGGTGATCAATCCATTTCCAAGAAATTTGTGATAACGGAAGTAAGCCGTCAACGCCGCCGATATTGATGAATGCACCGAAGTCTGTAATTCTGACGACTTCCCCTTTAATTTTGTCGCCGACTGCAATTTTTGCAAATGTGTCACGTTTGGTTTCTTCACGGTCATCTGCATAAACTTTTTTGTTTGAAAGAATAAAGTTGCCTTGTTGAGCGTCCATTGAAAGGATTTTGAGTTCTATTTTTGAACCGACCATATCCTCTGTTACTTTAGTTCTCAAGTGACTTGACGGAACGAAACCTTTTACGCTGTTAACTTCAACAAGCACGCCGCCTTTGACGACACCCGTGATAATACCTTCAACCGTTTCATCTGCTGCTTTTTTGTCTTCAAGTTCACGCCAATTATATGCAGTTGCAACTCTTTTGTATGAAAGCAGAAATTTACCGTCTTCATCTTCTTCTTTAATAATTAAAAATTCGTATTGTTCATTTTTCTTCAAGGTTTCTTCGATAGGCGTGTCGTTATTGATTTTTGCTTCTTTTATTGGAACAAACGCTGCGGTTTTTGCACCGATATCGACGGTAACGCCCGTATTGTCATATCCGCAAACAATACCTTTTACTAAATCGCCCTTTTGAAAACCGTAATCGTATTTTGATAAAAGTGCTTCAAATTCTTCGTCTGTAAATTTCTCTTTCTCCATGTATCTCTCCTCATTAACCGATATCATATTTTACACTTTTTTTTGAGATTTTTTTCGGTTATTGAACAAATTTTTACATTTTTTAGTATTTTGTTTTATTATTTTTGTGAAAGATTGGTAGAAAGGCAATAAAAATGCCCCTTTTGGGGCTCGAGAAAATTGAATGAAGATTTTTTTATTTTTAACCGACGTAAGAAGTGTAAAGCATTTCTGATATATTGTTTTCTTTTAATTTTTTCAATGCTCTTGCTTCTGTTTGTCTGATGCATTCTTTTGTTACACCGAAGATGTGACCGATTTCTTCAAGTGTTTGACGTTGTTCGTTGCACAAGCCGAATCTCATTTTGATTACGCTGCTTTCTCTTTCTTTTAATGTTCCTAAAAGTGAATTAATATCTTGTGACAAATTTTTGTATTCTGCTTCGTTTTGAGCAGATGCTTTTTTGTCTTGGATAACTTCGCTCAATGTGAGGTCGTTTTGACCGTCACCGTCGAAGTTGCTGTCTAATGACAAGGTTTTGTTGAACGCATTGAGGTAAAGATTAATTTTGTCTGATTCAATGTTCATTTTTTCAGCAACTTTTTCGGGCGAAACACTGTCGTTGATTGCTCTTTCCATTTCTGCTTTAACTTTTGAATATTTTGAAAGAGTTTCTTGAACATATACAGGAATTTTCATTGAGTGTGATTGTTCTGAAATAGCCTTGAACATTGCTTGTTTAACCCACCAAGTTGCATAAGTTGCAAAACGGTAACCCAATTTGTAATTAAATTTATCAACGGCTGTCATAAGTCCGAGATTGCCTTCTTGAATAAGGTCATAGATTGAAAGTCCGCCTGTGTGAGGCATTTTTTTTGCGAGTGATACAACCAATTTCAAGTTGTTTTCGATTAAAACAGATTTTGCTTCAATCGAACCTTCTTTTGCAAGTTTCGCAAGTGCTTGTTCTTCTTCTGCCGAAAGGTTTTCAAATTTTGACACTTTTGAAATGTAAGCATTAAGGTCAAAATCACCGTTTGCAGATACGTTTTCCTTGTTCAAATTCTTCATTCTTCTCTCCTCGTTGATGTGTAACTCTTTGTGTGTTCTCGATTCTCAGCATGGTAAGTTTGCCGCTCAAAAAAGTGCGGCAGCGAAATCAGACCTCTTAAAATTTGACAAAGCAACTAAAGCCACCTGTCAACAGGGTCTTTTTTCAGTGTTCGTGTTCATTTTGACAAGACTAAAATAGATTTTTGGGAAGATTTTTAACTGCTCGGAGTATATACTCCGTATATACTTAATATATCAAATTTTAATGAAAAGTTCAAGTGTTTGGTTAAGAAATGTTAAGATGAATTATTTTTGGCTCATGTTGTTTGTAAAATTTGTTAACATAATTCTGTTCTTATTTTGGGTGAATGCTTGTAGATACTGAGGTTTACAATGTTAACAAAACCGATATGGAAATGTTAACATTGTTTAGTTGTAATATTTCTTAATATAAAATTCGATAAAAACGTCCGATATTGACGTTGACTTGTGATAAAATTTCAGTATGTTAGTAGTGGGAAGTATAAAATCGAATAAGACTGAAATCCTTTGGCGACGCTATGTTGAGTTGGTTAATAGCGGTGTTTCTCCTGAAAAAATTCTCGTTCTTTGTTTAAATTCTCATAAAAAAGCATTATTTATGGATAAGGTTATGGAAAACCTTGAGGTTCCTGTTGGCGGAGCCTTTAATATTTATACGTTTTACGGACTTTGTTACAATGCGATGCTTGATAATTGGCCGATTGTCGAAAACTCTGTTAAGCAAGACGGTGCGGTGATTTTGCCAAATCTTTGCGGTTTGCAACTGTCACAGTTATTGCTGTCAAAAAGTATGTCCGGTGAGCGTTTTAAGGATTATTTTTCAAAGACCAATTTATTGCATCAAATGTTCAAAAGAATTCAGTTGACAGTTTTGAACGGGCTTTCTGACGCTCAAATCGCTGAAAAATCGGAGATTTTGGGAGAAAGTTTTTTTTATGATGCTTCGGAAGTATATGATGATTTCAGAAAATTAACATTAAAATACAGAAGTTTTGATTATTTAAGGCAACTTGCCGTTTTACCGTTTATTGTTAAGAATTCTGATTATTTTTCAAAAATACAATATTTATTAATAGATGATGCAGATGAGATAACTTATTCGGAATTAAATTTTATAAAGAGTATTCAACCGCAATTAAAAGATTGGATTATTGCCTATGATGCAGACGGGGCTTCTCGTTGCGGGTATTTAAGTGCTTATAAAACGGCAGTTTTTGAGTTTGAAAAGATTTTTGGCGAAAGTCCGAAAATTCTTGAGGTTGATGATGTTTGGCAAAAAAATGCCGATATTACATATAATAATATATTATGCAAAAATAAGACTCAAATTTCGGAGTTTGAAATTAAATCAACCGTAAAACGTTTAGATATGCTTGATATGGCGTTTTCGGAAATTAAAAAATTATTTGACTGTCAGGTAAAGCCGTCAGATGTTTTGATTGTGACGCCATTGGTTGACGATATGCTTAAAACGGCTTTCAATACTTGTTTTCCGGATGTTAACCTACAAAGTTTAAGCAATTCTCAAAAACCGAAAGACAATGTTTTTTTGAGAAATATTTTTACGATTATGAAATTGGTTCATAAATCTTGGGCAAGTAATATTGATGTTCAGGATTGGAGAATACTGTTATTTGAATGTTTGGGAATTTCGTTGAAATCGGCGAGAAAGGTTATAAATGCTTGTTTAGAGGCTCAATGTCTTGTTGAATATGAATTTGAAAAACCTAAATTGACAGAAAAATATTCTGTGTTTTTTGATTTTGTTCAGAATTTGTCATTAAAAAAACTCGGTTTTTCTGATGAAATCCTTGAAATATTCAATTTTATTACCAAAAACGGTATTTCAAAAAGTGATTTAAATAAATTCAACTTTTTCTTGAAAGAGGTCAGAAGTTTTGAAAATGCTTTTGGCAAACTTGATGATATGCAGTGCAAAAGGGTTTTGTCGATTTTTGAAAAGGGCATTATTAACGAAAATCCCTCGGTTGTGGAAGAGATTGAGAAAAATTCCGTAATTGTTGCGACTCCTCAGAAGGTGATAGATTGCGAAATTAAAAGAAAGTATCATATTTGGCTTGATGTGTCGAGTGATTTGTGGACCATGCGTGACATCGGGGTGCTTTATAATGCGTGGGTTTTCAACGCTGATTGGAAAAATCGTGAATTTACTTTTGATGATAATGCAAGGCTTTCTAATGAGAAAAATGCTCGTGTTATCAGGAAATTGATGTTGTGTTGTGAAAAATCAATTTTCGCATATTATTCGCAGTATGATTCTTCGGGATATGAAAATTTCGGGACTTTACAGAATAATTTTTCTTCTTCGGAGAAAGTTGAAAATAAGGCTCCTGCTTGGCATATTGTGCCACGTGAGGATCAAAAACCTGTTGTTGATTATGTCGGGGGCAAGGCAGCCGTTAATGCCGTTCCGGGAGCGGGTAAAACTACGATTTTGATTGCATTACTTGTTAAGTTGATATCGAGTGGTGTTTTGCCGTCTAATATTTTTGTTTTGACTTATATGGAGTCTGCGGCGGCAAATATTCGGGAAAAAATTAAACTGGCACTTCCCGAGTTGACGGAAATGCCGAATATTTCGACAATTCACGGCTTGGCATTCAGAATTATTAAGGAAAATAATCATTATACGAAGTTGAATTTGCCTGATAATATTGAGGTTGCAGACGATAATACAGTGCAGAAAATTTTGAGAGAATGTATTTCCGAATTGAATTTAAATCAAGATGATTACAATGATTTCAAATGCGGTATTTCGGCTGTAAAACTTTCTCCTAACGGAATTAAACCGCTTTCACTTTTGCCGAACCGAAAATATTTTTCTAAACTTTTCGATTTATATGAGCAAAAATTACGTTTGGCTAATGTTATTGATTACGATGATATGTTGAGATATGCGGTCAAACTTGTCGAAGAAAATGACGAAATTAGGCGTTATTATTCTGATTTGTGCCATTTTGTCGTGGAAGATGAAGCACAGGATTCGTCCGATTTGCAACAAAAATTATTGATGTTCCTCTCGGAAAAACATCAAAATTTATTGAGAATTGGGGATATAAATCAGTCAATTACCTCTTCTTTTACGGATTCTGACCCGAAATGTTTTAAAAAATATTTTGAAAATAATACTCAAATGGTTATGAAAACTTCTCAGCGAAGTGCCGTGCAAATACAGACTTTGGCTAATAAATTAATCGATTTTTCAAAGACTGATGATTTCTTAAAAGATACTTTTTTTGAGAGTAAATTGACACCGACAGGCAAAAATCCGATAGCGGATAAATCTCCGTCGTTTAAGGTTTTTGACGGTTTGAATGAGGAAAAATTTTTTGTTTTAAATAAAATAAAAGAAAGTATCAAAAATGGAGAAAATTATTCTATGGCAGTGCTTTTGCGGAATAACTATCAAATTGCCGATTGGGCTAATTTTCTCTCTGAAAACGGTTTAAGCGTTACTTTGCGTTCGGATATACTTGAGCAAAAGACTGTATTTAAAGTTATTGCAGGCTTTTTGGAATATTTACAAACTCCGTTTTCAAATCAATGCACTCAAAAATTGATGAAAATATTTAATGACTGCGAAATTATTAAATTTTCAGATGAAGATTATCGATTTGTTCAAAATCTTGAAAAACCTTTTGTAATCGCTGATTTGGTTGGTGTAAACGAATGCCTGACACGTTTATGGTGGGAGTTGCAATTTAATGATGAATTGTCTTATCTTCCGCTCAATGAGGCGGTTTTGAGGATTGGATTGCGATATTTTTCGACACAAAATGAAAAATCAAATATATATTTAATCTCAACAATTGTGAAAAGACTTGAAATGACTTATTATACGCAGGAAACGGTCCTTGAAAAATTGATGCAAATTGCACAAAAACCGATAGGTTCTTCTTTTAAATTTTTTGATGAAGAAGATGAGCAAAACAATTGTGGAGTAAGGCTTATGACTATGCATAAATCAAAAGGCGATGAGTTTGATATGGTCTTTATCCCCGAACTCAGCGAAGAAAATTATTCGTTAACTTCCGAAAAAATAAAGATAAAATCAACATTCTCAGAAGATGTGAAAAAACTCCGTAACGGCTATAATAACAGGACAATTGACGATATGAAAAAAGAAATTGCGGAAGAAACTTTAAGATTGCTTTATGTCGGTATAACGAGGGCAAAAAGAGAACTTTATCTTTCCTGCTCAAAAAAGAATAAATACTCAAAAAAACAAACACCGTCAATTATTTTTTCTGAAATAGGAGGTGTTGAATAATGTTAGTTGTGACATCAGGTATGTTAAAAACTTTCTGTGAATGTTCTTATAAATATAATTTGATTTATAATGAACAGGTTGAAATTCCATCTAATACTGAGTTTTCAGAGGTCGGAAAGAAAATTCACGCTCTTATAAATTATAAATTTAAAGGCTTTGATATCAAAAAACAATTACAGTTGCTAAATTCACCAGAAAACAAGAATTTGTTTGCTTTGTGGCAAAATTTTCTTTCTTTTAAAATTAATTCTGTTGAAAAGTCAGAATTTACTTTTACCGTCCCGTTTTCTGAAAAAATTATACTGACGGGAAGAGTTGACGCTATTCGGAAAGTCAATAACGGCTTTGAAATATTGGATTGGAAAACAGGAAATTCTAAAAATATTAATCCTGAAAATGATATGCAAACTGTTATTTATTTGTATTCGATATACAAGTTTTTGACTTGTCAGGGATTAGTTGACAACCCCGTAAACTTATCGTTGACATATTGTTTCTTGAAAGATAACACTTCAGTAACGGTGGGCTTTTCTGCCGATAAACTAAGTAGGTTTCAAAAGATTATAGACGAAGAAACTTCAAAAATTTTGAAATTTTCTTCAAATAGTTTAAATAATATCGGTAATTGTGAGCAGTGTTCTTTTAAGATTGTTTGCAAGCAGTCTTACAAACTCAATTCAAATGTGCTATAATTATAGTAATAAGAGGTGATTGAAATGGCTGCAACTCACGGTACTCTTGAAAATGAAATTATGAATGCTGTTTGGTCTTTGGAAGAATCTGCCGAAGATTGTGATAATTTAAACATTTCTGTTTCCGATGTTTCGGATTTTATAAATTCTTATGGTACGCCAAAGGCTTACACTACGGTCAAAACCGTTATGGACAGGTTGGTTGATAAGGATTATTTGCAACGGGAAAAATGCGGTAAAAAATTCTTTTATTCTTCAACTTCATCTCGCAGCGAGCGTGCAAGCAGTGCAATAAGAATGCTTGCTGGACAATATTTTAATAACGACATAATGTCATTGATGAAAGCACTTGAAAAAGAATGTTTAAAGAGTTAGCCCCAGAAATCGATTATTACCGTAAAAAAGCAGGCGAGCTGATAAAGTGCGTTTTGGCAAAGAGAATGCTTGTCAGACAGGCACTTTTGGCATATCCGAAAGATGTTCTTGACAAGTCTGTTCAGGCTTCTTGGCACGCTTTGTGTCACCTTGAGGCTGACCGTGAACTTCGGGAAAAAGACCCTGAGTATGCTGAAGAACAGGATTATTTTCTTGCGGAAATTGCTGAAACGCTTTCTCGTGGTGAGGAATTGCCGTTTAACATAATCGATGCGTATAAAGAATATTACGATTTGCCGTTAACTCCTCACCGTGACGGACTTTGGGGGTTCTTGTCAAGTTTACAGAACTTTTTGAGCGTGAAAAAATAACTATTTCTCGAGTTCCAAAAGTTGCTTATAGAGTTTCTTTTGCTCTTCTGTTATGTTTTCGGGAAGTCCGATTTTGATTTTTGCATTCATATTGCCGTAACCTGATGATTTTTTTGGTAAACCGAGATTTTTTAATCTCATTGTCGCACCGTTGTTGGTCATCGGGGGAATTTTTATACCGACTTTTCCGTGCAAAGTTTCGATATCTTTTTTTGTGCCTAAAACTGCCTCAGCAGGTGTGATTGTGACTTCTTTTGTAACATCAGAGCCGTTTATTTCGTATTCGGGGTCGGAGATTTTGACGATTAAGTACAAATTTCCGACTCTGCCGTAATTGTCCGTGTTGCCTTCATTTGCGAGTCTTATTTTTTGTCCGCTTGTAATTCCTTTTGGAATTTTAACTTTGATATTTTTTGATTTGTTAACAAAGCCTGTTCCGCCGCATGATGAGCAATAACCGCTTTTTCCGTTACATTCATGACATTTTTCCATATTTGCGATACGGATTGTTTTTGTTGAATCGGACATCAAATCGCTTGCTTTGATGGTGATTTCTCTCGTTATATCAAGATTTTCGGCAGGTGCTTTTTGTTGGCGTCTTGAATTTTGTTGATATGCCGAATCGCCTGCATTGGCGAAGTTTCCGAAGTTATTGAAATTGAAAGATTGTGTTTTTCTTTTTCCGCCCATTAAGTCGCCGAAAATTGAGCCGAAAAAGTCTGAAAAGCCGCCCATGTCTTGAAAATTTGCACCGCTAAATCCGCTACTTGCGTTGTTGAAATTAAAGTTTTCAAATCCCGGAGGTGGTGTAAAATCAGAGCCTGATTGCCAATTTGCACCCAAACTGTCGTAACGGCTACGTTTTTCCTTATCGGACAAAACTTCGTATGCTTCGTTAATATTTTTGAATTTTTCGACGGCACTCGGGTCTTTATTGACGTCAGGGTGATATTTACGAGCAAGTTTTCTGTAAGCCGATTTTATTTGAGCCTCGGTTGCATTTCTTTTTACGCCTAATGTTTGATAATAATCTTGATATTTCATCTTTTCCCTCACTACTTAAATAATAATATAAAAATCGTGAATTTCGCTATTTTTAATTATTTCTTAATTATGAATTTTTATTATTAATTAGACAATCGCTATGCTTGTAGTATATTTTTGGTATGTGTAAATTTTTGAAAATCATTATATTGTCAATATTTTTACTGACTTCGACTGCTTTTGCGGCAGAGGTAAAATATGTTTTGTATCCAAACGGAAACGCTCAAGATGCAAAGGTTGAACAATCTTCTGTTCATTCTCACGTACCTCAGGAAGTCAATATTATGCAACTTGAAAATATGGTGACAGATTATGATGATTCTAAAAATTCCAATCAGGGAATTACTTTCAAGGTTAATCCCATTCCTGAAGCGGCTCGAGAGCCTGTTGAGGGAATAATTTATGACATGAGCGATTTCCCGATTAGCCACATTGACCCTAAAACAGGTGAAAACGGTATAAATACGACTTATCCTGGGTTTCGTGGAGCAAATGAACTTATCGTTTACACTCCGTCATACGGGCTTCGTACGGGAACGAATGAGTTTGGCTCGGAAGTTTCTGTTGTCGGAAACACTGTTGTGAAGTTTGGTGGTGCCGATTCTATTATTCCGAATGGCGGTTTTGTCATAAGCGGTCACGGCAAGGCAAAAACTTGGATTCAAAAAAATCTTCTTTTGGGGGCAAAAATCTATGTAGATTTTAATAATAAACGTGTTTATTCTTACATTACGCCAGATACTTATGTTTTTGAAGTTAGTGAAAAAATTAAGGAAACAGAAGCGGTAATGCACTATTATCGTATGATGGACGCCACTTATGACGGAAGAAAGTCTTTGAGTTTTCTTAACCGTGCAAAGGATTATTTAAGACGGGCAGAACGTCGTCCTGACAGAGCAACAGGCTATATTACGCAGGCAAAAGTTTGTGTTAATTCCGCACTCGAAAATGCAATTCCATACAAACAAGATGAATTTAAAGGAATTTGGGTTCGTCCCGTTGAGCATAATGAAACCGAAATTGCGATTGCCGTTGAGCGATTGAAAGATGCAGGCATTAAAAATGTATTTTTGGAAACGTATTTTCATGGTATGACTATCTATCCGAGCGAAGTTATGGCAAGATACGGATTTGTTACGCAAAGGGGTGAATTTACGGGCTTTGACCCGCTTGCCGTATGGATAAAAGAATGCCACAAAAACGGTATAAAATTGCACATTTGGTTTGAAACTTTCTATTTAGGAAACAAACCACCAAGATGCAGTCAAAAACATATTTTGTCGGTCCATCCCGATTGGGCAAACAAGACAAAAGCAATGGCGGATTCTTCCGAAATTTCAAAGTCTTCGGCAGAATGGAACGGATATTTTCTTGACCCTGCAAACCCCGATGTTCGGCAGTTTTTGTGTGAATTAATGTCGGAAATGTTCCAAAAATACCGTCCTGATGGAATAAATTTGGATTACATAAGATATCCTTTGGGTGCCCAAAACCGCACAGACGCTTCAAAAGGAACGGAATGGGGTTATACAAAAGTTGCCCGTGACGAATTTCAAGAGTTGTACGGTGTTGACCCTGTAACCTTAAAAGTTGCAGACCCGTTGAGAAAAGTTTGGTTTGAATACCGACAAAATAAAATTACCGATTTTGTTGAAATTACAAGAAATTTGACGAACAAATATAACGTAACCTTTACAACAGTAGTGTTTACGGATAAGAAAAAAAGTCTTGAAACAAAAATGCAAGATTGGCAAACTTGGAGCAGAAGAAATCTTGTAGATGCTTTCACGCCGATGATTTTGACGACGGACAGAAAAACCGCATCAACAATCGTACGAGAAATGAAAAACAGCATGACTCCGTCAACAAAACTCTATATGGGAATTTACGTAATGTATATGGACGCTCCCGTAGATGAACTTTTGATGCAAATTCACGAGATGAGAAAAATGCACGCAAACGGTGTTGTGTTCTTTGATTATGCTCATTTTGCCGAAAAATACAGCGATGCACTTTCCGTTAGAGCATTTAACCCCGATAGGAGATAAATTATGGCAAAGATTAAATTTACTAAAATGCAAGGTTTAGGCAACGATTTTGTTGTTTTGGATTATGAAGAATATAAAAAGTCCGATTTGCCTAAAGAAGAATTGGCAAAACGCTTATGTGACCGCCATTTTGGCATTGGGGCAGACGGGTTGATGATTGTAAATCCCGAACCGAAATATGCTGAAACAGGTTGGTTTTTCTATAATTCTGATGGTTCCATCGCTCAAATGTGCGGAAACGGAATAAGATGTTTTGCAAAATACGTTCACGAAAAAGGTTTGATTGACAAAACCGAGTTCAGTGTGGATACACTTGCGGGAAAAATTATTCCAAAACTCAATAACGACGGGACTGTTACTGTTAATATGAACAAACCCGTTCTTGAACCTGCAAAAATTCCTGCAAAAGTTTCTTTTAATTTGAATTTTGAAGTTACCTCTTGCGGAGAAAAATTTGTCGCAAATGCAGTAAGTATGGGCAATCCGCACTGTATAATTTTTACGGATAAAGACACAAAATCGGCTGCTTTAAAATATGGTTCGGAAGTCGAAAACAGCCCCTTTTTCCCCGAAAAAACAAACGTTGAATTTATAAAAATTTTGTCACGTTCTGAAATCAATCTTGATGTTTGGGAAAGAGGCTGCGGTATTACTCTCGCTTGCGGAACGGGTGCTTGTGCGTCTGTTGTTGCGGGCATTTTGAACGGATATCTCGATAAAAAAGTTAAGGTCAATCTCCCCGGTGGCACGCTTGTGATTGAGTGGAACGGCTCGAAAGATGATGTTGACCATAATGTCTTTATGACAGGACCTGCAACTTTTGCATTTACGGGCGAAATTGAAGTTTAGCCTTGAAAATCGGTATATTCGGCGACTTGATTTTTCACTAAGAGAAAGTAAAATCTATTTATGACACTTTTGAAAATAGAGAATTTGAATGTCTTTTTTAATCTGCAATCAGGCAGGTTTCAAGTTTTGCATAACGTTTCTTTCGAACTTGAAAAAGGAAAAATTTTGGCTCTTGTCGGTGAATCAGGTTCGGGAAAATCAATGACGGCAATGTCGATTTTGAATTTGCTCCCAAATACCGCTCAAATTGATTCGGGAAAAATTTTTTATAACGGTGAAAATCTTTTGGACTTTTCGCCGAAGCAAATGCAAAAAATCCGAGGAAAAGAAATAGCCCTTATTCCGCAAGACCCGATGACTTCGCTAAATCCGCTTTATACTGTCGGAAATCAACTTCTTGAGGTGATAAATCTTCATAAGGGTTTGTATGGCAAAGAAGCGGAAAAGTACGCTATCGAAGCACTTGACGCTGTTAAAATGCCCGATGCAAAAGAACGTTTAAATGCATATCCTCACCAACTCTCGGGCGGTATGCGGCAACGTGTTGCGATTGCGGCGGCACTCGCCTGTGATGCGAAAATTATTATTGCAGATGAGCCGACAACCGCACTCGATGTAACGGTTCAGGCACAAATTATTTCTCTTTTGAACGAAATAAAAAAAGATTTCGGAACTTCCATAATTTTAATTTCTCACGATTTGGCTCTTGTATGCGAAAATGCTGACGATACGGCAGTTATGTATGCAGGTTCGGTCGTTGAATATTGCCACGGAAAAGATTTGTTCTTTAATCCAAAACATCCATATACTCAGGCGTTGATTGCATCTTTGCCGAATGTTGATAAGGAAAATTTGAAAACCATAACGGGAACTCCTCCGTCAATTCGGGATAATTTTGCAGGCTGCCCGTTTGCTCCGAGATGTGAAAAAAAATTTGACGAGTGCGAAAAAATTAAACCGACTTTGAAACAAATTTCGGATAATACAGCCGTTTCGTGTCTGTTATATGAAAATTTGCTTTAATTTGAGTTTTTAATTTTTGAATTTTTGCAAAAAAAATGTTTGCCGAATTGTAGCAAACATCAAATAAACACGAGGATATTAGAGAGAGAGAGTAAATCTTGTTTATCGGCTCTGCGATTGATTTTGAGAGCCTTTTGAAATATCCTCTTTACTCTTTTATAAAGTATTTTTCTATTCAAAAATTGCCTGTTTTTTTACATAAAATTTGAAAACCCCATGGTGGCGGGATTTTTCATATTTGAATTTGTTTTAATAAAACTTAATAAAAATTGCTAATGCTTACAAATAGTAACTTTCGACGATTGCTTTAATTGTTTCGTTTTTAAACTCGGATAAGATTTCATCTTTGTTTGTGTAAGAAAGTGCGTCAAATTGTTTTAAAGTCGAAAGTCCTTCGCAAATCAGCGTTTCGTCGTCATTTTCGTAAATCATATCAAGAATTTGCGGTACGGACGATTTGATTTCAAAATCTTTTATCACTCCGAGAGCAGATAATGCACGGGTTTTGTCCTCTTTTAACTCATTTGCGGTCAAAGATTTCAAATGTGTCCAAAAACCGTCGCCAAAACAGTTCAAAAGCCCCTCGACAGTAATCAATTCTTCTTTTGTATTTTTGTCTTCGTCAAATGTGTATTCATCGTTTCCGCAAATAGTTTCAAATTTCGATTTTGCACGGAGCAAAACAGTTGCCACTCTTGACTTTAACTCATCATTGCAAAGTTCTGAGAGCATGCCGAAAACATCATAAAGTTCAAAGTCAAAAACCTGTGATAGCGGTAAAATTTCCCCAAAACCGACTAAAATATTGTCGATAACGGTTAATGCGTTTTCCAAATCTTCTTTGATTAATGTCGGGAGCGGGGTCAAATAGGCGATTTTGCCTGCAAAATTTTCGGGCATGCCTGATTTTTTCAATGCCGCAAAAATTTCTTTCATCGGCGGATTTTTTATATATCCGACGAAGAAATTTAACCCTTTTAATACCTCGAAATCATCATCACTGTTGAGTTTTTCGAGGGCAATCAGATATGATTTTTGTTCGTTTAAAACGCCTAATGCTGCCGCACTTGCATCAGCGAGATTTTCATTTTCATCAAAAGCATTTTGGATTAATTCTTTCACAGCAAAAAGGTCGGGCGAAAGTTCGTAAAATCTTGTGGCATAAGTTTTTTGGGCAATAGAGCCGTTCTTGAGCAAATCAAGCATGACAGGCTTTATTTCTTCGTTGCCGAAAACCTTGAATGCAGAGGCGAAAACTCTGTCATAGTCTGGCGAATAAACATTTAAGAAGTTCAAAAGGTTTTTGTAATTTGATGCTCTTAAAGATTTCTCAAAACGCTTGCAAACGTTATCTTTTATGAAAGGAAAGAGAAAATCGGATTGATTGACGAGTTCTTCAAAAAGGTTAACATCTGAAGAGTTAATCATTTCGACAACTGCCTCAACCGCTTTGTTTTCGTCCTTTGCCGTTATTGTTTTTACTTTTTGCTTAATATTTTCCATGTCAAAATTATAGCATGTTTTCGGTAAATTTGTAAAAATCCGAGCAACTTTCAACTGTATGTATTAAAAAAAAAGAAAACCACCGCATCGTATGAAACGGTGGAATATTTTAACATTAAATCCCAAAAAATAGCACGGGACAGATTCGAACTGTCGACATCACGGGTATGAGCCGTGTGCTCTAACCAACTGAGCTACCGTGCCATACCTCTTATTATTCTTGCTGAAAAATTTTTTTCAACCCCTTTGTTACAAAAACATGACTTTTCTTTTGAAAATTGATAAAATATATCTCGAAAACTCCACTCGGGCAGTTTATTTTTCCAAAAATTTAATTAAATTATTAAAAAACGAGAATGCTTATGAAAAAACTTTTATCCTTAATCTTGATTTTATTTGTGTCGGCAACTTCGACCTTTGCGGGCGAAATTGTTAAATCGAAGTTGAAAAACGGGCAAACGGTCATTGTTAAAGAAGTTAAGAACAATCCGATTGTTATGATTGACACTTGGGTCAAAACGGGTTCTATTGATGAAACCGACGCAAATAATGGCGTTGCACACTTTTTGGAGCATTTATTTTTTAAAGGTTCAAAAAATTATCCTAACAATGAGTTTGATAAAATTTTAGAGTCCCGAGGTGCTTCGACAAATGCAGCAACGAGTAAGGATTTCACCCATTTTCATGTTTTAATTCCGTCAAAAGATTTTGAAACGGCATTAAAACTCCATGCCGACATGCTCACAAACCCTCTCGTTCCGCCTGTTGAACTCAACAAGGAACGTCAGGTCGTAATTCGTGAAATTGAGCGTAGCAACGACAATCCTCAAAGAATTTTGTATAATAATTTCAACAAATCTTTTTACAAGCAACACCCCTACAAACGGGAAGTTCTCGGAACGAAAGACATTATTGCAAACATTCCCCGTGAAGAAATAATGGATTTTTATCAAAAACATTATTCTCCCGAAAATATGATTACTGTGATTGTTGGGGACGTAAATGCCGATGTTGCAAATGATTTGGTTCAAAAATATTTTTCTTGCGGGTTGAAAACAGAAAAACCCGAAAAAAGAAATTTCAAGCAGGATAAACGTCCTGAAAGCCAAGTCGTTGTTACTTCTCAGCAAGATGTTAATACTACATATCTGTTAATGGGTTTTAAGTGCGGGCAAAAAATTACAGACAAAGATTCTTATGCCCTCGATTTGCTCTCGACTTTGATGGGGGACGGTCGCTCATCTGTTCTTTACAAAGAATTAAAAGACAAAAATCGTTTGGTACAAGGCGTTTCTGCCGGTCATTCTTCAAGTTTGGAGGATTCGATTTATTTTATTTCTGCAAATATGAACGGTCAAAATTTGCCCAAAGTTGAAAATAAAATTTTCGATATCATAAAAGATTTTCAGACCAAAAACGTTACTGAGGCTGACTTAGAGCGTGCAAAGAAGATGATTGAGCGTGATACTCTTTATGCTCGGGAATCAGTTTCCGCAACTGCATCGGAAATAGGCTATTGCACTTTGTTGACGGGTGATTGGAACTTCTACAACGATTATCTTGCAAATATCAAAAAAATTACGGCAGAAGATGTGAAAAATGTTGCGAAAAAATATTTAGACAAAAATCATGCCGTGATTTCTGTTGTAAGCCCCAAAACCCAACAACCGCAAGTAGAAGAGGAAAAATCCTGCACGGTTGAGGATACAAAATCAGTTGTCGTTTCTCCTGAAAATTATTACAGACCCAATGCTCACAACGGTGTTGTGACAAGCACTTCGGGCAATTTAAAGAAGTTTTTGATTGATAATGACGCAATTTTGCTCACTGATATTCACAAAAATAATGACATTATTGCTTTGACGGTTAAAATCAAGGGCGGAAATTATATCGATAAGAGAAGAGGTCTTTCTTCAATCCTCGGAAACGTTATGCTTAAAGGAACAGAGCGTTATCCGAAAAATGATTTTGTAAGAATTACCGAAGAAAACGGCATTAAGATTTTTGCTGAGGCGGATAAGGAATATTTTACGCTGACAATGCAATGTGCAAAACCCGATTTGCCGCTTGCTATCGACATTTTGAACCAAGTTGTAAACCATGCGACATTAAGTTCTGATGAGATTGAAAAAGCAAAAAATGATGCCATGTATGCGATTAAGCAATCTCGGGATAGTGCGACAAATGTTGCGTTTGAGGAGATTTCTTCAGCACTTTGGAAAAATACTCCTTACGATACGACGGGAAAACTTTTGGAAAAAACAATTCCGACAATTTCTCCCAAAGATGTCCAAGAACGTTATGCGACACTTTTTGACCCTAAAAATGCTGTAATTGCAGTATGTGGCGATGTTTCCGAACAAGATATGATAAATCTTTTTGGCGATATTTTTACCCCGAAAAATACTCAAAAGATTGAATATTCGGCATATCAACAACTTTTTAAACCTGTTGAGAAAACCGAAACAATTGTCAAAAATCAGGGCAATGAGGCGGCTTGGGTTGTTATCGGCTGGAAAACCGATAGCATCGTTGACCAAAAAGACCGTGCGGTTGTTCGTGTGATTAATGCGATTTTGGGTTCGGGTATGAGTTCGAGATTGTTTACGGAAGTCAGGTCGGAAAAGGGCTTGGCTTATGCGGTTGCGTCAACAATTCCATCAGGCGTGAACCAAGGTGCTTTTATGACTTATATCGGAACCGATCCTCAAAAAGTCGATAATGCCGAAGAAGCAATGCTTTTTGAAATTGATAGACTTAAAAAAGAATTTGTTTCCGAAGAGGAACTTGAGAATGCAAAAAATAAGGTTAAAGGAAGTGCAATTCTTGCTCAGGAATTAAATTCCAATAAGGCTGATACAATGGCTATTTCCGAGGTTTTCGGTAATGGATATGATTTTTATAACGGAAGATTTGATGAACTGATTGACGGAGTGACTTTGACAGATATCATTACGGTTGCAAATAAATATTTTTCAAAACCTTACGTAGTCAGCAAAGTTCTTCCGAAAAAATAATTTTCAAAATCGAAAATTTGTCGTATAATATTGCCAAGGGCAAATGATGAAGACGGCTGTTGTTAAAGACCAAGAATTTATTATTATTTCCTCTGAAGTTACAAACGCTGCAAAAGGCATTGTGACGGATATTTTTGACGATGAAAGTTTTACTCTTGAATTAAAAAGTCAGGAAAGATTTTTTGCCGGTGAACAGGTTGATTTGTTTGCGGTTTCGGGCAGCGGAGTTGTCTGTTTGGCTTCGGAGTTGAAGTCTGTTGACGATAAAATTTTGACTATTTTAAAGCCTTTCAAAGAAAAAGACATTCAAAGAAGAGAGTATTTGAGGGTTGAACTTAACAAAAATATTTTAATTTACACTGACGACAGAACAATTCGTGCAACTGTTTTGGATATTTCAGCAGGCGGTGTCGCTTTAGTTACCGATGTGGAAATGAAAAAAGATTTCGATTATAAATTTGATATCTGTTTGGAAAAAGATATCTCTGTTTCTTGCAAATTTCGCCCGATTAGAGTAAATTTAAAAGAAGATAAGAGATATTTTGTTTCAGGCAGATTTACGTTAATCAGAAATATTGACAGAGTTGCGATTATGCAATTCTGCATGAAAAAAACATCTGAAAATCAGAATAAATAGCAGGGAAAAGAAAATGTCAAAACCGACAATGAAAAAGAACGCTAAACCAATGAAAAAAGCACCTTCCGCTCCGAATAAAAAAAGTTTTGCGGAAGTTATCGGAACAGAATTGGGATATATTAAAAGAGGCGAAAAACATTTGAATGCCGACTTCATGGGCGGTATTTTCCTGATGTTGCTTACTATTTTGTTAATCTTGGGACTTGCGATTTTTACTGCGGTCAAAGATATCGAAAACGGTTTGGAAGAACGTAATTTCAATATGCTCAAAGCCCTTGCAAACAACATTTATTCACGAGTTGAAGCGTCTTATGACGAAAACAATATCGATAGAGTTGAACAGGCGGTTGACAGTTATAAAAGTAATAAGGCGGTTGCATATTTGTTGCTTTTGGACGAGAACGGCAATGTTTTGGATTCGACTTTTGCCCTTCCGAATCCCGAAATTGACGTTTCTGTCAACAAAGTTTCAACGAAGTTTTTAAACCAACTCGGAATTTCCGATACGATTGATTTTGAGGGTAAAAAATGCGGCCCCGTAACGGTTTTTGTCGGATTTAACAATGACAAAATGTTCTCGGATAAAATTTCCGAAATTGCAAGAAGTTTTCTCGGCGTATTTATTTTGTGCCTGTTGCTTGGTATTTGGCTTGCGGCGGGTATCAGCAGAAGAGTTATGAAACCTGTCAAAGGCTTGGTTAAAGCGACGGGAAAATTTGCAGAAGGTGATCTTTCAGACAGACTTGAAAAGTGCAAATACGTTGAATTTAACGAATTGGTTGATTCTTATAACGGAATGGCTGATTCAATACAAAAGTTGTACAGTACGTTGGAACATCAGGTTCAAGAGAGAACAAGACAGTTAAACGATGCAATTAAAGAATTACAAGACACTCAAGCAATGATGGTTCACTCGGAAAAGATGAAATCTTTGGGGGAATTGGTTGCGGGTATTATGCACGAAATTAACAACCCGATTAACTTTATTTACGGCAACATGAGCCACTTGAAGAACTATTCAGAAGATTTGTTTGCTCTTATTGATGATTTTGACAAGTTTAAGGAAGATTTGTCGCCTGAACATAAGGCAGAGTATGAAAAAATGCTCAAAGATATCGATTATGAATTTTTGAAAGAAGATTTGCCCGATTTGATTAAATCTTGCCACGAGGGAACAGAAAGAACGAAAAATATCATCTTGAACCTCAAAGACTTCTCAAGAATGGAAGAGTCGGCTATTACGAACGTAGATTTGCCGAAAGAAATCGATTCGACATTGAACATTTTGAACAACAAATTTAAACACGGAATTACCGTTAAAAAGGATTATCATGACGATGTTCCGAAAATTGAGGCTTACGGCGGTCAATTGAACCAAGTATTTATGAATATTTTGGATAACGCTGCATTTGCCGTTGAGGGTAAAGAAAACGCCGAAGTTGATATTACGATAAGAAAAGATGCAAAATTTGCATACATAGAAATTCAAGATAACGGTAAAGGTATGGACGAAGAAACGAAAGACAAGATTTTCAACCCGTTCTTTACGACGAAACCTGTCGGACAGGGTACTGGTTTGGGCTTGTCTATCAGTTATAAAGTTATCAAAAATCACAACGGAACGATTGATGTTCAATCGGAAGTTGGCAAAGGCACCAAGTTCACGATAAAAATTCCTTTGCTTTTTGAGGCAAGGCAAAATGTTGCCGAAGAGAAGAAGAATGATATCGAGGTAATTTAATCTATGGAAATGTATAAGATTTTATTGGTTGATGATGAACCCGATAACCTTGCACTGTTGTACAGAACTTTGCGGGGAAAATACGATATCACAAAGACGACTTCTCCGATTGAGGCATTGAAAATTCTTGACGAAAAGCATATTGACCTTGTAATTTCCGACCATAAAATGCCGGAAATGGACGGTGTTGAATTTTTAAAAAGAGTTTACGATAATCACCCCGACACAATGAGGTTGCTTGTTACGGCTTATACCGATGCAACGATTTTGATTGACGCTATCAACTATGCAAAAATTTATCGTTATATCAAAAAACCTTATGAGCCGAATGAACTTTTGCTCACTGTTTCCAATACTCTTGAGTATTTGCAACTTAAATTGGATAATGCCGCTTTGATTAACGACCTCAAGGAACTTTTTGCAGGTACGATTAAGGCGATTATTGAAGCAATGGACGCAAAAGATTCGTTCACAATGGGCAAGAGCAGACGTGTAACTTTTTATACGATGAAAATGGTTAAAAAGTTGGGGCTTGATAATGATACAGCCAATAAAATCGAACTTGCCGCAATGTTGCACGATATTGGAATGATTGGTGTTTCTGACGATATTATTTATAAAGTCGAAAAACTTAACGATAATGATTGGGTGGAAATTAAAAATCACGTTCGCCACGGCGTAAGGATTTTGGAAGATATTAAACAACTTAAAGATGTTGTTGAGTTGATTAAGTATCACCATGAATTTTATAACGGAAACGGCTATCCTGCGGGGCTTGCGGGAGATGCAATTCCTCTCGGCTCAAGAATTATCGCAATTGCAGATGCTTATGATGCAATGATTTCAACCCGTGCATACAGACAGCCGAGAAGTGAAGAACAGGCGATTGAAATTTTGCATAATATGCGTGGTATTCAGTTTGACCCTGATTTGGTCGAAGTTTTTGACAGTATTATTGATGAAGCGAGAGCAGAACTCAAAAAGTATGAAGAAGAACACCCGCAAACGCAGGAAAATTAAGATATTTGCCGTGATAACGGGCATGATTTAAAAGAAATTCGCAATGAAAAATTTGCGAATTTTTTGTTTATTATTAAGATTTTTCCGAGATAAATTATTTGTGATAAAATAAATTTGCAAATTAAATAAAAGGAATATGAAATATGAGAATGTCACGACTTTTTTTGGAAACTTTAAGAGATTTTCCGGCAGATGCGGAATGTACAAGCCACAAATTCCTCGTCAGAGCAGGATATATCAGAAAATTAACCAACGGTATTTATAATTATTTGCCGTTGATGTGGAGAGTTTTGAAAAAAGTTGAAAAAATTACTCGTGAAGAAATGGATAATGCAGGTGCACAAGAAATTTTGATGCCTTTTTTGCAACCGAAAGAACTTTGGGAAGAATCAGGCAGATGGGGTGCTTACGGTAAAGAACTTATGCGTGTAAAAGACAGACACGGCAAGGAAATGTGCCTTGGACCGACACACGAAGAAATCGTAACTTTTGTAGCAAGAGAGGGCGTTCGTTCTTATAAACAATTGCCGCTCAATTTGTACCAAATTCAATCTAAATTCAGAGATGAAATTCGTCCGAGATTCGGTCTTTTGAGAGGTCGTGAATTTATTATGAAAGACGCATATTCTTTTGACAGAGATGTTGCGGGCATGGAAAAATCTTATAAGATTATGGCAGATGCTTATACGAGAATTTTTGAACGTTGCGGCTTGGAAACAAAACCCGTTCAATCTGATTCAGGTGCAATCGGCGGAAACGTCAGCCACGAATATATGGTAATTACACAAACTGATAGCGGCGAAGATAACGTTTTCTATTGCGATGACTGTGATTACGCTGCTAATTCAAACCACGCAATTTCAAATTTGCCCGAAGCCGTTACGACGGGTAAATGGGATAAGGCAGAAAAGGTTGCAACACCTAATGCGGGAACGATTAAGGAACTTGCTGAATTGCTCGATATTCCGGAAACTGTAATTTGCAAATGTTTGGTTTATATTGCCGATAAAGAGCCTGTATTGGTCTTGATTAGAGGCGATAAGACCGTTGAAGAAACAAAACTTATGAACGCACTCGGAGCAAAAGAAGAAATCAGAACAGCATCTGATGCGGAAATTGCGGAACTTATGGATAATCACGGTTTTGATGCTCGTCCCGGATTTATCGGTCCGAAAGGCTTTGGCGATGTAAGAATAATCGCTGATAACACGGTTAAAGACCTCAAGAATTTTGTTATGGCAGTGAATGAAAACGATGTTCACGTTGTCGGTGCAAACTTCGGTGTTGATGTTGATATGCCGAAAGAATTTGCGGATTTGAGATTGGTTGAAGCAGGCGAATTTTGTCCTCAATGCGGCAAACCGCTTAAAGTTACAAGAGGTATCGAGGTCGGAAACATCTTCCAATTAGGCACAAAATACTCAGTTCCGATGGGTGCAACGTTTACCGATGAAGACGGAAGCGAAAAGCCTTTCGTTATGGGCTGTTACGGTATCGGCATTTCAAGAACGGCAGCAGCAGCGGTTGAAAGACATCACGACGAACACGGTATCAAATGGCCGATTGCGATTGCTCCTTACCACGTAACGGTTATCCCTGTTAACATTCAGGACGAAACGCAAATGAAAATTGCTGAAGAAATTTACGATAAACTTCAAAAAGAAGGTATCGAAGTTCTTATTGACGACCGTGACGACAGAGCGGGCGTTAAGTTCAAAGATGCCGATTTGATTGGTATCCCGCTCAGAATTACGGCAGGCAAGACGGTTCAGGAAGGACTTGTTGAATATAAGGTTCGTGAAACGGGAGAAGTTACAAAAATAACTCCTGATGAAGCGGTCAAAACCGTTGTAGAAACTGTAAAAGCGGCATTGAATAAATAATGGAAGAAAAGTTGAAATTAACGATTGCACATTTGTATCCGAAATTGCTTAATATTTACGGTGATTTCGGGAATGTGCTTGCGTTGAAGAGAAGATGCGAGTATCGAAACATCGACTGCGAGATTGTTTCCGTTAATGTCGGAGATGAAATTGATATTGAGAAAAACGATATTTATTTTATCGGCGGCGGGCAAGATAAGCAGCAGATTGAGGTTTCTGCGGAATTGCAAAAGAGGAAAGATTCGTTGACCCGAGCGGCGAATGACGGTCGTGTTTTTCTTGCGATTTGCGGCGGTTATCAACTTTTGGGGAAATATTATCAACCTCATGACGGTGAAAAACTGCTTGGCATTGGTATTTTGGACGCATATACTGTTGCGGGCGATACAAGATTTATCGGAAATGTTACGGCGGAAACAGATTTTCTTGAACCGAAAACACTTGTTGGATTTGAAAATCATGCGGGTTTAACTTATCTTGAGGACGGCACTGTTCCGATTGCGAAAGTTGTTGTCGGAAACGGCAATAACTCAAAAGACGGTGGCGAGGGCGGAAGAAAGAATAACGTTTTCGGCACATATTTGCACGGTTCTGTTTTGCCCAAAAATCCTCATTTTACGGATTATTTGATTAAAAAGGCACTTGAAGTTAAGTACGGCAAGGAAATTGAACTTGAAAAACTTGACGATACGATAGAGATGAATGCTCATAATGACTTGATAAACAAAAAATATTGAGGTTTTATGCGTAATTATAAACTTATTGCTTTGGATATGGACGGAACGCTTTTAAATTCCCGAAAGGTTTTGCCTGAAGCGAATATTGAGGCAATTGAGAGAGTATTTTCTGCCGACAAAATTGTCATTTTATCAACGGGCAGATGTTTGCCTCAACTTGAAGATTTTGTCTGTAAAATTCCTAACTTCGGTATTTGAATTGTGTCAGCGGTGCTTGCGTGTATGACTTGCAAGAGGAAAAAACAATTTTTTCAAAATGTATTGACGTTGATACGGTGTTGAAAATCCTTGATTTGGTAGAGGATAGAGATGTCATGATTGAATTTTTGACGGAGCGTAATTTAGTTCCGAATGATAAATTTGAAATCATGGAAGAGTACGGAATGGGCGTTTATAAGGAATTTTACCGTCGGGTTGCGGAGAAAATTGATGACTTGGCGGGTTGGTAAAGAAAAAATCCTTTCCCGCTCGGAAAGTTTAATATTTACCACAGAAATCCCGAAGAGCGTGAAATTACGTACGATTTAATCAAATTGGCGAATATCGAAGTTTCTTTCGCCTATGCGGAAATCACATCAATTGAAATGTCTGCAAACGGCGTGGATAAAGGTATTGGGTTGGAAAAACTTTGTGAACATCTCGGAATTGATATAAAAGATACGATTGCGGTCGGCGATGCGGATAACGATATCGGAATTTTCAAAAAAGCAGGATTAAAAATTGCAATGGATAACGCAAATTCAAATATTAAGGGATTTTCCGACGTAATAGTTCTTGCGATAACGGTGGATGCGTTGTTGCCATTGAAAAATATCTTTTGTAATTTTATTTTCCGTGGATTTTTTTGCGTAATTCAAAAAGGTCAGAAAGTTCTTTGTCGTTCAAAAGAGCCTGATTGCCGATGATTTTTGAGTAAACATAAGTTTTTGCATAAGTTTCGGCCGTTTCGATTTTGTGAAACGCATTTGTTAAATCCGAACCGCCTGCAACAATGCCGTGGTTTGCCATCAAAACTGTGTCATAATCCGCAAATTCTTTGACCGTGTTATCGACAAGTTTTTGCGATGAGGGCATTGCATAGTGTGCGACAGGAATTTTTCCGAAATAAATTATATTTTCCGCAATAATTGGGGCGGCAAGTTCTTGCCTGCATGCCGCAAATGCCGTTGCAAACGGCGAATGGCAATGGATTATAGCCTTTATTTCGGGACGTAATTTGTAAATTGCAATATGCATTTTCTTTTCGGAAGATGCTTTTTTTCCGTTTTCGAGTTCATTTCCGTCGAGATTAATTTCGACAACATCATCTTCTTTTAAAAATCCGAGAGCCGTTCCTGTTGCGGTGATGAAAATCGACTTGCCGTCGAAAATGCTTATGTTTCCTGACGTTGCAGAGGTTAAATCTTTGTCATAGAGCAATTTCCCGAATTTTACGATTTCATTTTTCACTCGAATCTCCTTTTTGTTAATTATACCAAATTTTCGGCATATTCTCAATCGAAAAATACAGGTAGTGGCGGTTATTTTGTATATTTTGAACCCTGCTTTGTTCCTCTTCGCTCAAATTCTTTTTCCATTTTTCCGACGAGTTCAAGTTTTTTGCCGAGCCAGCGAGGCTGAATGCGGATTTCTCTTTTTCCGTTTCCGGCAAGCCTTTGAATAACCATATCGGGAGGTAAATATTCCAAAAAATCACAAACGGTAGAAATGTATTCCTCTTCTGACATTAAATTGATTTTGCCCTCGTTAAACATTTTGTGAATTTTTGTTCCTTCCATAACGGCGAGCATGTGAATTTTTATGCCGTCAATGCCCATGCTTGCTAGGGTTTTCGCCGTTTGCATCATATCGTCGTAAGTTTCATTCGGCAAACCTAAAATTACATGAGCACAAACTGCCAAACCACGGTCTTTTGAGGCTTTACATGCTTTTTCAAAACAAGCAAAGTCATGCCCTCTGTTGATAAATTTTAATGTTTTGTCGTGAACGCTTTGTATGCCGTATTCCACCTGAATAAAACGGTTTCCGACATTGTAGGAAGATATTAAATCAAGTTTTTCATCATCAACACAATCGGGACGTGTTCCTATCGACATGCCGACAACATTATTAACGAAAACCTTGTCATAGATTTGTTTTAAGTCACTTACGGGCTTGTAAGTATTTGTGTAAGCCTGAAAATACGCAAGGAACTTTTCTGCATGATATCGGTCTTTAATTTTACGCATGCCGATTTGTAATTGTTCTTCAATCGGCAGAGTTGCTGAATATAAGCGAGAAAAACTACCGCTGTCATCGCAAAAAATACACCCGTCCGATGAAAGTACTCCGTCCCTGTTTGGACAGGAAAAACCCGCATCAAGAGTGACTTTATAGACTTTTTGACCGAATTTCTTTTTCAAAAAGTCACTGAATGTTAAATAATAATCACTCATTAATTTTCTTGTTCTTCGTGCTGCCCGTTAATCGGGGGATAGATGAAGTGTTCGCCGCAGATGGGGCAGACGACTTCCT
>SAMEA104315428__coassemble_747_pt1 | contig 138304 bp, 147 predicted proteins | sample SAMEA104315428__metabat2_low_PE_039 | metagenome-assembled genome bin SAMEA104315428 (sample SAMEA104315428) | gut metagenome | biome: Monkey gut; feature: monkey-associated habitat; material: faeces | place: China | collected 2013
GGCGTTTTACAAATAAGGCGTTTTCTATTCTTATTGCATAAATACCGTCATTTATATATTCTTTTACACTTGTATCTACTATTATTTGCGAACCGTTTTTAATTCTGCTGTTACCACCATCCATTGAATCGCCTCTGACGGTAAACATAACCAAATTATTTATATTCGCACTTATATGCTTTTTAATCCAATCTTTACCGAAAGACACAAAATCTTTAGTTGATTCAATCTCTTCAGTTAATGAACCAAATCCTGCTGATACATCCATATTTACAACAGGAATAAATACTGTGTTAGTTAAATCAACATTTGCAGGCATATTTGCTTTTGATTTATCTTCTTCAGATACAAACATCTCTCCGACACCCTGTAAAAGCCAAAAAGGATTGGCATCATATACTTTGATTAATCCGCTGATATACGAAACACTAGGTTGTCTTTGTCCTCCCTCATAACCATAAATGGTCGGTGCTGTAATTTTACATCCATTTTTCAATAGCTCTTCGCAAAATGCATCAATTCCTGAAGATACTTGCATTCTAAAAGATTTTAATCTCTCTTGTATAGTCATCTGTAATAGCACTCCTTTTCAAAAAACATGTTTGCATAAATTATTCAAATTTTCAACAAAACTATTCGCAACTTCTTTACAATACTTCATATTTTAATATATCTTTATGCGTTATTTAATCAGTATTTTAAAATTATGAATTAAATTTTTCTTGTTACTTTGTTCACAATTTTACTAAAATCATTGACGCAGTATTCATTTTTAAATAGTATATTAAATAATGAATAACAAAATTTAAAAATCGATTAGAGGACGGAGAGAATGAGGCTATCGTTAAATCAAAAATATATCATTGGTTTAAAAGAATTGAAGATGACTCAAAGTGACTTAGGCAAAGAGTTAGGCTTCTCTCGTAACTATATAAATATGCTTATTAAAGGTAGCCGAAAAAATGAATTATTTGACCAATGGATGAAAGAAAACGTACTGATTTTATTCAAAAACAAAAGGAGTGTTAAATAATGAATAACACTTCAGATGTTTGGTTAAATATTGAAGAAGTTTGCAGTCTTACTAATAGTAAAAAAGAAACAATTAGAAGAAAATGCAAATCCGGAGAATACAAGTGTAAATTTGAGCTTGCAGGTAGGAATAAAAATTATCAAATTCTGTTGTCATCTATGCCTTTGAAGTATATCGAAAAGTATAAATCATACCTTACACCGACTTCACAAAATGAAGTAGAACAAAGTTTAGAGGCATATTCTAATGCTCCAAAATGGATGAAAGCTAAAGCTGAAAAATATTTGGAACTGTTTAGACTAACAGAAGGAATGACATATCAAGAAAAAATAGATTTTCTTGCAGACTGGTCGCAAAAATATCCTCATAAAAAAGCTTGCTATTCTTCTCTGACAATAGCTTTGAAAAAATATTCTTGTGGTGGAATAACAGCTTTATTATCCCATTACGGAAATCATAGAAAAGGTTTCAGTAAAGTTGATAACGAATGCTTTGAATATTTTAAAAGTATTTATTTAAGAGAAGGTGCTCCTTCTGTTGAAACGGCTTGGAGCATAACATTAGGATTTGCAAAACGGCAGGGATTTGACTGCGTTAGTAATTTTCCAACAAGCAAAACCTTCATCAGAAGATTAAGAAATGAAGTGCCTGAACAAGCTATTTTTATCGCAAGATATGGCGAATCAGCTTGGAATAAAAAATATGCGAATTATGTTCCAAGAGATTATTCAAACTTAAATGCCGGAACTTGTTGGGTATCAGACCATGCTCAAATAGATGTTGCAGTCGATTTCAACGGTATGGTTTGTTTCCCTTGGGTTACAGTATTCAGAGATGCAAAAACTTCAAAATGGTTAGGTTGGTTTTTACACGCAGATTCTCCAAACTCTGACCATATTTTTCAAGCATTTTATTATGGAGTTTTAAATTTTGGAATTCCTGAAGATGTTTATCTTGATAATGGTAAAGACTATCGCTGTAAAGATTTTGCAGGTGGTAGAACAAGAACCGTAAAAGTTAAACACAAAAAAGATGGTGGTTCTTTAATTCAGAATCTCGGCATACACATCCATTTCGCACTCCCCTATAATGCCCAAACAAAACCTGTGGAAAGGGACTTTTTGAAAATAAAAGAATACCTTTCCAAAGGGTTTGTTGGGTATCGTGGAGGCAAAATTACCGAAAGACCTGAAAAATTAAAGAATGAGATTAAAAACAATCAAATTATGAAATTTGATGATTTTAAAATTCTATTTGATAGATTTATTGAAAATTATTTAAACAAAAAGCCATCTAAAGGCAAAGTCTTGCAGGGTAAGTGTCCTGACGAGTTATGGGCTGAAGAATTTACCAATAAAAAAGTTATCAGCAGAGATGCCTTAAAATTGTTCTGCATGAGAACTACAAACAATATAACCATCAAAAGGAATGGCATTTTTGATTCTCAATTGCAAATTTCTTATTGGGCAGAGTGGATGATTACCGAAAAAGGCAGGAAAGTTTATATCCGCAGAGATATTAACGCTTATCAAGAAGCTTGGGTATTTGATGCTCAAACAGATGAATATTTAGGCAAAGCAAACGCAAATCAGCCTGCATCATTCTTGGCAAATACTGATATTGAAAAGAGCGAATACCAAAAACAAGTTTCTATTAAAAATAAAGAAAAGAAGATTCTGAAATCATATATCAAGACAAAATATAATCCTACAAATGAGGATATTGTTGAAAATCTGATTAATAGCCTTGATAAAGTTGATTTCAAATCAAATGTAAAAGTCTCAAAAATATCTAATACAAAGATGGATATGGTTGTTAAAGAGGAAAAGAATAACAATTCTATTCCGGAAAAATATGTTACCCCAATTCAGCCAAAGAAAAAACTATATCTCACAGAAGCTGAAAAACGTAGAGATTTAGAGAAAAGGGCTATATAGGAGGAATTATGAGTTTAATTGATGAATTACACAAGTTAATGAAAGAAAAGAAATATACATATGCTTATACTGCAAAGGCAATGAATATTTCTTCAACAGCATTACACTTATGGCTCAACGGTAACTATAAGGGTAACGTCAAAAAAATTGAAGAAGCAGTTTCTCATTTTATTGATATTGAAAAATTGCGTGAAGGCAGAATTAATATCGATTTTGTTGAAACAAGTGTCGCACAGGATGTTTTCAATATTGCAAAAGTTTGCCACGTTGAAAATGAGATTGGAGTTTGTTGTGGCGTTGCAGGTGTTGGAAAAACATTTGCTGTTAAAAAATATGCTATTGAAAATCCTGATGTTATTCTAATTGAGGCAGATTTAGGTTATACTCCTAAAGTTTTATTCTCTGAAATACACAAAAAATTAGGATATGACGGATGTGGCACAATTCATGCAATGTTTAGCGATATTGTTGATAAACTTAAATCTTCAGGTCGATTAATAATTATCGATGAGGCAGAGCATTTGCCATACAAATCACTTGAATTGGTAAGAAGAATTTATGACAAAGCAAATGTCGGCATTTTATTAGTCGGAATGCCACGTTTAATAACTAATTTAAAAGGCGAAAAACGTCAATATGCACAATTATTCTCTAGGGTTGGAATGTATGCAAAATTAGAAGTTTTAAATGATGATGATAAACAGGCTATTATCTCTTCACTCCTTCCAAATTACAAACACATCTACCCCATTCTTTCTGCGTTCTGTGCAGGCAATACGAGAGTTCTGACCAAACTTTTGGTCAGAGCAATCCGTATTGCTGAATTGAATGAAGTTGAAGTGGATGAAGAGGTAATAAAAGCAAGTGTAAAACAGATATTGGTGTGAGGAATTATGCAAGACTATACAAAATTTGAAAGATTTTTATACACCTTTTTAATACTACTTGCAGTCTTTATATTTGGAGTGCAAATCGGAATTGCACATGGAAAAGAATTACAAAGGCAGGAACATTATGAGTACATCACTACAAATTAAACAAATTCATACTCTTAAAAATATATTGGGTCTTGATGACGACTTATATCGTGAAATGCTTGCAAGTTTCGGTGTTTACAGCTCAAAAAAGCTTACTGAAACCGAAGCCAATATCCTGATTGAAATTTTGCAGGATAAAACAAAAAAATTGAAACTTGCGAAACCTAAAAAATACGATGACTTGAGCGAAAGAGATTCTAAAATGTCCACACCTTTGCAATTGAGGAAAATAGAGGCAATTTGGTGGGATATTTGCAATACAGCAGAAAGTGTACAGCAAATTAGAAGTTTAAGAAAATTTGTAAAACGCCAATGTAAGATTGATGACATAAAATTTCTATCCAAACGAGAAGCTTCAAAACTTATAGCTGTATTAGAAAAAATTAAAAAAGAAAAAGATTTAAAAGCAGTTTAAATGGCTTTTAAGAGGTACATAAAAGAAAAGGAGAAAAAACTATGGAAAACTCAACAATGTCAATGAAAGAAAAAGTTATGAACATGATGACTATGAAAATGGAAGAATTGGTAGCGGAATGCGAACAAGCAAAATTAAAGTTTGCAGACATTATGCTTGATGACAATGCTGATTACAGATGCAAAGATTCCCGTAGGCTAAAATGTACAAACATTGAAGCTCAAATGGATTTATTGCAGTCTATGATGGACAAAATTTCCAATATGACTTGCGAAGTAATGCTTCCTCCAATGGCAAGAATCTAACAGGTCGAAACGGTCGGATAACGGTGCAATCTGACCGTATTAACGTAAGGCGTTAACTGATGAGACCATTACCCCAACCCCTAGGAGCTATATATGTGTTTACAAGAAAAGTATCCATGGATAGATACGGCAACGTCTGAAGATTTTCCAACTGAGGACTTAAAATTAATGGCAGGAATAATCGGAATGCCTGCAACAATAAAATTATTAACAGAAGCTACAGGCTGTGTTTTTACGATGACAAAAAATTGGGATAGAGAACTTATAAAACGATACATAAAACGTGTTTATGACGGTACAAAGCGTTCAAGAATGAATTTATGTATATTGTGTAAAGTCAACGAGAACTATATACATAAAATTTGTAGTGAAAGGGGGAAATAAAATACTATTTTAAATCAGACAGAGAAAATTTATCCCCTAATTTATCTTGTACTTCTTTAATGAGTTTATCTAAAGGCATATCCAAACCTTCAGCAACTTTCCATATTGTTGAGAATCTAAAATCCTTTAATCCGAGTTCTAATTCTCTCCAAGTTGCCTTTGGAACACCGGCTTCAGCAGAAATTTTATACATAGTTTTATTTTGTTCTTCTCTATGGCTTTTTATTATTTCTCCGATAGCCTTAACAAGTTTTGCAGTCTTATTTTGAGAGTTATCTTGCATAATTACAATTTTAATGATAAATTCAATTTAATAGACTGTAATTACAGCCTATTAAAACTATGAGTCCATATTTGTCGTAGTTAAAATTTATAATACTTTTTGAATACTGATATATATAGGTATAAGAAAGGTAAAAATGAAAATTAAGTTTATAGCAATTCTCTGTTTTTTAGCATTAACCATTCCTGCATATGCAGAACATATTAGAAGTGACGGAATGGGCGGATTTTATACTGACAATAGTCATGTTAGGTCTGATGGACTTGGCGGTTATTATACCAATGATGACCATATTCGCACAGATGGGATGGGTGGTTACTACACTAAAAATGGACATATCCGTAGTGATGGTATGGGAGGTTTTTATACCGATAATGACCATATTCGGTCAGATGGGATGGGTGGATATTATACAAATGAAGGTCATATAAGATCTGATGGAATGGGTGGATTTTACAAATAATGAAACGTTTTTATTGTATTATCTTTGCTATATTCCTTATTTCTTTTATTAGCGAAAGTGCTGTTGCAGTTGAATATAGATATGCTAAAAATGGTTTCAAATATGCATACCATGCACATAGTGAATCTTCATATCAACATGCTTGGTGTTCTGCTCATAAAGGTATTGAGGAATATGAAAACAAAGATAAAACAAGAGTTGATTGTTTGACTTCTTGCCACGCTGTCGAGTTTGATTTCGCTAATAAATGGGCTGAATCTATTGGACAAGCATTACATTACCAATATATGACAGGTAAAAAAGCAATGGTCGTATTAATTCTTGAAGACCCTAAAACTGAAATTGTTTATTTTAATAGAGTAAAAAAATTAGGACAAATTCATGGTATTGATGTCGAATATATTACACCTGAAATATTGCATATAAAAGACGGCAAATGTCCTTATTTGGATTGTAAATGTAATAAGAAAAAATGAAATTTATCTGTAACTCCCAACTTTTCTGCCGTATTTGTCGTAATGAGTAGTTCTGCCACTTGAGTCTGTTTTGAATGTTCCGACTTTAGAACAGTATTTATCATACTGTGTTGTTACACCGTTTGAATTTGTTTTAAAACTTCCTGTTTTAGTTCCATATTTATCATAAGAATTGTATCCGGAAGATGTTTTCCGGTAGCTTCCTGTCTTTGAGCCATATTTGTCGTAGGAATTATATCCATTTGAGGTTTTTCTATATGAACCTTTTTTACTGCCATATTTGTCATATTGATTTATTGTTGAGCCGTTAGTTCAGAAAGAGCCTGTCTTTGAACCATATTGGTCATAAGAATTTGTAGTTGTAGCAAAACAACATCCTGCAAAAATAAAAAACGCAAATAAAAACAATAATATTTTTCTCATTATATTTACACCTTACTGTTATAATGATTTTTTATAATTTTAAAGAATTGCTGAAAGAATTAAAACGAATTGAAAATATTATTATAACGATAGGCGAATTAGATGATTCTTCTTTTACTTTTAGATATCTTACAGATAAAGAAGGGGAGTATATTTTTTCAAATAATGAAATTATTAATATTGAAAATATTGCAGACAAGGTGCAAGATGTTAAGACATTTTTTGAGCATCTTAAATGTGGATTTGATATGCTAGAAGAAGTAAGGCAGATTTACCTTAAAGATATCGGACAGGTATACTAATTTTCTAAATACCTTTTAGTCTGCTCAAGAATTTCTTCAAGATTGTCATCAGTTAATTTAAGGTAAGGTCTTGCAGGGATTGTAGCTTTTTTGTTTTTACCTGCTTGCCCTCCGAGTTGATGAATAGCAGCATAAACCTTATTTGAACCAATAATAGCTGATTCATTGTCATATTGTGTTGTAATAGACATTGCCAACTGACCTGAAACTTGAAGAATTTGTCCGGGATAATGTCCTGTTTTTCTTCTTGCAGTTTTCGTTTTTTCTGACAAATCTTTCCACTTTGGTCTGCCTTCTTCCTTAAAGTTTTCTTCAGTAGAATCTGCCATAATTCCTGCGATATTCTTCATTAATGGTCGTAAATCAGATGTTTTTTGGGCAACTTCAAGCAATGCTTCTTCAACGGCTTTGTTATCCAATTTAATCTCTATTGGTTCACCCGGCATGATGAAGTTCCTTAATAGGATAATTAGCAATTAAAAGCTCTTTATATGTTTTATTTTGTCTATCAACACCCTGACGATTATTAATGCCGTTTTGTCTTTCAACTTCTATCATTTCAAAACCTTTGTATAATTCTCGTACTTTTGGAGAATCGTCATAAGACAAAAGAAAACGACCTTCAATATTTTTCAAAGTATCTCTTAATCTTTCATGGTCAAAGCCTTCAGTTGTTGTAACATCATAGCCGCAACCTGAAGTATATGGTGGGTCACAGTAGAAAAATGCACCTTTATGGTCATACTGCTTAATTAATTTTTCAAAGTCCCTATTTTCAATCATTACTTTATCAAGACGTTTATGAATTGCATCAATTTTATCCATAACATTTGCTTGAGATTTACAAGCACCACCTGTGGATTTTTTAACAGTTCCAAAGGTTCCGCCTTTGCCTCCAAAAGAGCGAGTGATGATAAAATAAAACTGCACAGCTTTTTGAATATCAGTAATAAATGTGCCGTTCATAAATTGAAAGAACATTTCTCTTGAACCTAATAAATACTTATATTCTTCTTTAAAAGCATTCGGATGATATTTTACAATTCTGAAAAGGTTTACAAGACGGCTGTCGAGGTCGTTATAGATTTCTAAATCAGCCCATTTGTCTTTGTAAAATAAAATCCAACCACCGCCACCAAATGGCTCAATGTATGAAACAATATCTTTTGGAATAAGTGGCTCTATTGTTTTTCGCAATAATCTTTTACCACCAACCCAATTAATTAAACTTTTTTTGTCAATTGTCATTTTATGCTCCTTTAAATTATCTTTAAACGTTCTTTAAAAATCTGCTGCGGGGTTATAACTCCAACCAACATCAGGTGCAATTTTCTTACCTGTTAATGGGTCTGTATAGACAGTAACGGGTTTGTATTTTCCTGATTTTTTAGAGACAAGTCTTTCCTCTTCGGATAGTTTGTTATCTGATGAATCAACGGTTAAATTATGCTTCTTGACATAATTATCCGATAATGCCCTAACCCTGCAACGACATCTCCAACCATTAGGAGGATAGAATGCTGTCCAAAAGGCATCATCGCAAGGGAATACTAAATCGTGTAATTGTGCGTGTTCGGGTCTTGTATTTGCATCTAAAACAGCAACATATTGCCAATATGGTCTGTTTTCTTTGTTTTCAATTTGAGTTTTGTATCTTCCTGTTTGATATGCAGTTTGCATATTTACGGAGTAAATTGTTTTTAATCTATACATTGAGCCAAGCTGAACTTTTTCGGCATTACCTTTTGAATCAACGATAATTTGTTCGCCCCACCAACCTTTCTTTTGGAGTGTTGGTTTAAGTTCTTTTGAAAACTCTTTAAAGGTTTTGCCTTCAGAAAGTGCTTTATCTAAAGCTGAACGAATATCTTTTAAGATATCTTCTCGCATAACTTTAGCGACCGTAAACGATTTTTTATGTGCATCTTGCCATAGTTCGTACCAATCCCAACTAAATTTGTTGTTTTTGTTTTTGAAATATTTTATTGCAAGACTCGGAGCAAGTTTAAACAGACCTTTAAGTTGTACCATTTATAACCTCTGCTAGTTTTTTAGCGACAGCTTCAATTACATTTACGGTAACAGCGTTTCCTGCCATTTTGTATAAATGACAGTCAGCCATCCCAAGAGTTCTTGCAGTTTTTACCATTTCATCAGGGAATCCCTGAAGTCTGAAGCATTCAAGAGGAGTTAATCGCCTAATCCTGTAATCATCAATTGTTCCCATATTGCAACTTGTATCAAGTGTTTGAGAACAACCTTTACCAACTCGTCCTCGTCTTGTTTTTGATTGAGGAAATGCTAAATTAATTCCATCTCCCGGACCGGCTTCGTCAAACCCTTTTTTAGTTCCGTTTCTTACTTTCATTAAAGGTGTATCGCCGGCAACTTTTAAAGTTTGAACAGTATCAGAAGGTTTGTATTGGTTGTGGCGAGGCTTGTTAATAAAAGATTCAATAGCATCATTAGGAAGATTTATCATGGGTCGTTCTCCACCAACTTTTAATGTGGATGAATAATCGGATTTTTTGCAATGAAAGTAATATTGATTAATAAAATACAAGCCTGTTTTACCACCTAATCCACCGCTGTTTGCAGTTATGGTGGAACTTATTCCATTAGGATTATAAACACGTGTCCCCTGTGAATTCCCTTTTGTTTCTTCCAGTTGGATTAAACTATTTTTGCTAGAATTCTCTTCATTGCTTCCTGTGAGAGGAAATATTTTTCCGGCACATTCTGTTCCATAACATCCAACAATGTACACCCGTTCCCTGTTTTGAGGAACTCCGAAGAACTTAGAATTAAGTAACTGCCATTGAGTTTGATACCCAATGTCGGAGAGAATTTTAAGTATTGTTTGGAAAGTTTTTCCTCCGTTGTGATTAAGTAAGCCTTTAACATTTTCGAGAATAAAATATCTCGGTCTTTTGTCTTTAAGAATCCGTGCGACTTCAAAAAACATTGTGCCTCTTGTGTCTTCAAATCCGAGTCTTTTTCCTGCAATGCTAAAAGATTGACAAGGAAATCCCGCACACAAGATATCGAAATCGGGGAGTTCTTTTGTGTTGATTGTTGTGATGTCATCAAAAAATACCTCATGCGTTGTATCAAAGTAATTCCTATATAATTTGTTGGCATATTCGTCATTATCGCAATAGCCGACACATTCGAAACCGGCTCGTTCCAAGCCAAGTCTAAAACCACCTATACCTGAAAAGAAATCGAAAAAAGTCAGTTGTTTATTCATCTAAACCATCACTCCTTCCTTGCAGTTCGCAGAGGAACATAGCTTTTTGAATTGACTGTTCTAATTGTTTTGTATGCAAATTTTTATCCGTTAATAATTCGAATGCTTCTTCGTAGCTTTCGCAAGTTTCAAGTAATGAAAGTAGTGGTGCTATCATCTTTTGAGATTGTTTATTTAGCTCAACTTCAGATAAAAATTTGAATAAATCATCAATTTGTTTTTGTCCTTTAATAACAGGTTCTTCTGCGAATTGAGAATATTGACTCATTGGAACAGGAAGACCATCTTCTTTTATTTCAATATCCTCTTCATCAAAACCATAGGTCTTGATAAAATATTCCTTTGTGAATTTAACACCACTATCAAATAGAATTTTATCTCTTTGAGCCAATGCTAAATCGACATCTTCGGGAGCATACATTTCAAAGACGGGAATATCTGCTGTTGAGAAGTTAATTTCGTATATCCATCTTATTAATTGATTAATAACACTTTCAACGAGTTTTTTATCAGCATCAATAATGTCTTGTCGTATTGCAAAATGCGTATTTGATGCAGCATAACTTCCAGTTGAGCCTATTTCGGTTGTTAGGGTTTGACCGAGTATAGCTTTTGAAATTTCAGCATTCATTTTATCGATGAGTTGCTCATATATTGCAGCAGATGAGGATTTATTGGCTTCTTGGATTTCAACGGAGGAGTCATCAGGAATAACTGCAATAGCATCCTGAACCATTTGCTCCAATAAATCCGCCAAATTGTCGGTTTCTTCTTTAGTTGCACCACGAGGATGTTTACCTATAAGATGAGGCATTCCATATTTTTCAGTAAATACAACCCAAAATTTTAATCCACCTTTTTTAAATGTTACGGGCCAAAAAACACGAGAAAGAACTCTTTCTCCGTAAGGGTTTTCATAGCTTGGATTTGATTGAGGACACAAGAATTTGCGAGGCGGAAGTTCTTCTCCCCAATAATGTTCTTTTGTCCTGAATTTTAATCGATTATCATCATCAAAACAAAACCATTCGGGAGGTTTTGCTTTTAATTCAACAGGTAAAATGTAGTGGTCAACCTTACCCCACATAACCTCTATTGGGGTGAAACCAAATAATGCAGCATCTAAAATGTCATTAATGATTTTATTCAAATTTAATTTTTTGAGTAATTTTTCAACTAATTCAGCATTTTTATCTTTATCAACGCCTCTGTTTAAATCCCATTCGAGAGATAAAACACCGGCTTTTCTTGATTGAACACAAGCAAAAACGTGAGGGTCGCAAAGCAATTCTTTATAAATCCTGACATCTTTGCCCTGTTTTCTTAAAACAATATCCGGATCAGGTAAATATGTACCTAATGAATAAAAATTTATACTGCGTTTTCGAGTTGCAATTTCTTCTGATAATTTTTTTGCCATAAAAATTCCTTTAGGGGTTATAAAAAATGTTGTTTAAAAGTCGTTTAAATTTATTTAATTTTAATTTTTAGGGGTGGGGAAGTATAAACTTATATCCTAAAAATTTTAAGCACCTTTAAAAGCCTTCTACGAGTTTTAAGGTTTCATATCTTTTACGAGTTGAAATGTTTATTTGACCGGAGCCGTTATCGGCTGCGTGAAGTGCCAATGCTAACGCCCAAAATCTGTCTGCGTGTCCGTTTTCAGAATGGTCAGCATCAAATCGAATATTATGAGAGGCTGTTGTTATACGTCTTACAGAGTGTAAATCCTCTCTTATGTCGTGTGATTTTGGAATAAAAACTGTTTTATTTTCAAACTCGGTTCTTAATCTATATGCCAAATCTTCCTTAACTCGGTTGGTAAAAGTTACACCTTCAACTCTGAATTTACCGAATTTAATTTGAGCATTCTCTGCCATCTGCATACCAATTCCCGTACTATCCTGACAATCCCGTCTGAACAATTTGTGAGATAAGATTTCATGCAGAATTTCTTCCTGTTTTTGAAACGGCATTTTATTTAGTTCAATTACAAGTCTTGTATATTTAATGTTTTCAAGTTTTTCTAAAACCCAAATAACTGTTAAATCTTTTTTTCTTCCGACATCAACTCCGACATAAAAATCGTGTTGCAGTTCCGATAACGGTTTTAAAACATCATCCATTTCACAGGTTGAGATGAGTTCGTAAGGCAAAAATGCACAAGCCTCATCAACAGCTATACAACAATATTCTTGTAACCAAGTATATTCATCAAAACAGTTGTCTTTTTCATTCTGCATCCAAGCTTCCTGCTCTTCTTTAGAAGTTGGTCTTTGATAAATCTTATCAACCAGTCCTTCTGATACAGCCACTTGAATTGGGGTTTTATGAAGACTCCAATTGAGTTGTCCTTTGTTTACTTGTTCTATAAATTTGTAATACAAGCAATTTTGTCCGTTGTGAGTGGATAATATTCGTAATGGATACCCCCAAGTTACACAAGGGCGAGCAGCTTTCCAAAGTTCTTCGGGGTTGTTATGGAATGCAAACTCGTCAAGAACAACTTTTCCGCCTTTAGAACGGAATCCTTTAGGGTTTGAAGATAATGCGTGGATTTTAGTTCCGTTTTTAAATTCAATAACTAATGCTTTTATATCCTTATCGTTGTCAATAACTTCAACACCTTTGTTTTTAGCGATGGCGTGAAAATATCGAACCCACATCTCACAATAATCAATATATTCTTTAGCAGCAGACTCGTCAGCAGATGAAAACCAAACAGCCGGAACTTTTTTATTTAAGCAATCCTGCACATCTTCAAAACTCTGAACGTAGGTAGCACCTATACGTCTTGATTTTTCCCAAATTTTAATCTTGGAATTATCATTAAGCCACCTGATTTGATATGGTAAAAAATGTTTATAGCTCATTTGATTTTATCCCCAAGAATTCTTCGTTAATCATTTTTATAAAATCAGGAGTGATGTCTTTTGTTTGTTCATCATTGTGTTTATCTTTTGAGTCTTCATACTCTTTGATTTTGGTTATAAACGGCAACATTTTAGCGAAAGTGTATAATCTGCCCTGCTCCACTTTGTTTCCGCTATCAATATCGTATTCAATAGTGTTCATAAGTTTACGAGCGAAATTATACATTTCTTCATGGAAAGACTTTTTGGTTTGTATAAATTGGTTGCGTTTTTCATCCCAATTAAATTCATCTTTCCAATTTTGTATAGTTTTTTCGTGAACATTTAGTAATTGAGCAATTTCAACCATTGTCATTTGCTCAATTACATAAAATCGTTCGGCAGCAGCAGCTAAAGACTTCTTTTTAGTCAAAATATTCCTCCAACTTTTGAATTTTTGTTTTAAGTCCTTTTAATTCATCAACAACATCTTGCAGTTTGTTTATTGAAACAACAGCTTTTTCAACTTCTATCTTGGTTGTATCTTCCTCAAACGGATTTAATACGGCACGAATAAGAAGTATTAAAGCTGCTGCTTCTGTATCAAGATGTTTGTATTTTGATTTCGCTTCCGCTAATTGACCTTTTAGTTGAATCCTCTCAATATTCATTATTTAGAAATCTCCTTTTTTAATATCGGACACCAAAGATTGCCGTCAATTTTGCTTTCAATACGAGACATAACAGTTGCATTGTATTGGTTTGTTTCGACTAAATCTTTTAAGATTTCAAAATTATTAGAGATTATTTTTTCAAAAGTTTTCACTTGTGCATTGTGGTAGATATACCAAATGACAAAAATTACGGCAGGAAAACCGATACTTTCAAATAATTTCATTAGTAAAGACAATTCCATAAAAACACTTCCTTTCAAGAATTTGGAAAGAAAAAAGAGGCAATAAGCCCGTTTCAATATTCTTAAACATAACTTGTAATTGCCATAAACTTCAACTTGCACAGGCAAGTGCTTTTGGAAGTGCAAAAATCACTTGCGATGGCAAGTGGAAGTATTTGCAAGAGGTATTTTATACTGCAAACATACAAACGAATTTTTATCACACAAAAAACGGAGAATTAAATGAAATATTTTGAAGTTTTTAAAGCCGGAAATTATCCGCAAGGCAAATTTACAAAAGAAGAAGTGCAAGAACTTGCAAAGAATTATGACCCAAGTTTTTGCGAAGCACCAATTACGCTAGACCATGAGCAAAAGGGTCCCGCTTATGGTTGGGTTGATAAACTAAAAGAAGAGGATGGGCTTTTAAAAGCAACCTTTAAAAATTTATCGCCTGAGTTAAAGGAGTATGTTTCAAAGGGTAAGTACAAAAAAATCTCTGTTGAGATTTACAGAGAATTAGAAGGTAAAAAGCCATATTTAAAGGCTGTTTCTTTCTTGGGTGCAAGCATTCCTCAAGTAAAAGGAATGAAGGCTGTTGAGTTTAAAGAAGGCGAATCCGATATTTATGAATTTACTGCTCAAATAGAAGATGAAGATGATGAAACTTCTAACACCGAAGAAATTCAAGAACTAAAAGATACTATTTCAGATTTAGAAACTCAAATTGCAAAATACAAGGAAGATTCAAAAAACAAAGAAACAATTAAGTCTTTAAAATCACAAGTTAAAGATTTATCAATTGAACTTGCAAAATTTAAAAACGAAGCAGAAGGTAAAGAAGAACTTGCCAAAGAATTAAAGGAAATAAAGGATAACCTTAGAAATAAGGACTTTAACGAATTTATCGATAAACAAATTGAGGCAGGAATTCTTACTCCTGCGAATAAAGATGCTGTTTTTTCTATTTTACAGGACTTGGATAACATTAAAAAGTTTGACGAGTCCTCCAACAGCATCAATATATTTAAAAACTTCATTTCAGCTCTGCCAAAACAAGTCGAATTTGATGAAATTGCTCTGAAAAATTCAAAAAAGAATTCAAAGGATGAATTGAAATACGCAGATGCAGATGAAGAAAGTGTTGAGATATTCAATCAAGCTCAAACAATAGCAAAGGAAGAAAATATCTCATTTAAAGAAGCATTACTAAAAATTAAGGAGGTATAAATGGGTCGTTTAGAAGAATTAAGAATCAATGCCTATTTATCAGAAATCGCACGAGGTTACGGAAACAACTCATTTATCGCTGATAAGTTATTCCCGACAATTAATTCCGAAAAGGAAAAAATAGATATATTTGAATTTAACAAAGAGGCTTTTCAAATATATGATACCGAAAGAGCTATCAGAGCAAATTCAAATGTAATCTCTCCGAAAGGTTTTAATAAACATTCTGCAACACTAAAAGAACACGACTTGGCATATCCTATTGATTATCGTGAGGAAGAAGAAGCAGAAAAAATCAAACTGCAAGTCCACGCAACAAATGTGGTTACCCAAGGTTTATACTTAAAACACGAAAAACAATGTGCAGATTTGGCTCAAAATCCTGACAACTATGCTTTGAACAATAAATCATCGCTATCAGGAACAAGTAAATTTTCTGATGATAATTCTGACCCCGTAGGTGTTATTGATGATGCAAAGGACCAAGTTTGCAAACAAATCGGACAAGACCCAAACACTTTGGTTATGGGACAAGAAGTTTGGAGTGCATTAAAAAGAAATAAAGCTCTCAAAGATATGATTGCAAGCACATCAAATAAAACCATCACCTTAAATTTATTAAAGGAATTCTTTGAAATTGAAAACATCTATATCGGAAGAACAATTTTTTCTGATGAACAAAACAAATTCCAAAGAGTATGGGGAAATAATATCATTTTAGCATTTGTGCCTAACCTAACGTCAAGAACACAGTATGACCCTGCTTACGGATATACGGTTCGCAAAAAAGATGCTTTGCAAATCGATGAATACGAAAAAGAAGGCAAAAAGGTTAAATACATCAGAGGCACAGATATTTATACTCCATTCTTGGTGGGGCCTGATGCCGGATATTTAATATCAAATGTTGTTTAGTAAAGGATTGAAAAATGGCAAAAAAATACAAATTAAAAAATACTAATTTATATCATAACGGCAAGTTTGTGGCAGTCGGCTCAATTATTGAATTGAGCGAAGATGATGCTAAAAAATTGTCAGATGTACTTGTTGAAGTAAAAGAAAAAACAACCACTCAAACTAATACTTCTAAAACTGCAACAAATACAAATAAATCTAAAACAGCTATTGCTGAAAATACAAAAAAAGAAGATGCACAAACAGAGGGAGGTAATGCATAATGGCAGAAAAATTATACAAACCTCTATTAATTGATTCATTGACTGCGAAAGTCGATTTACCAAAACAAGTATTTGTTGACTTTGAAGGCAATATTTGTACGGCAGGTAAAAAAGCGTTTGGTGTTTGTGATGTTGAAACAGATGCAAACCAACTAGCTCCAATTGCCGTTTTAGGAATTTTGCTTGTTGTTTCAGGCGGAACAATTACAAAAGGCTCAAATGTAACTTCCGATTCTACAGGAAGAGCCGTTGTTGCAACATCTTCTGATGCAATAAACGGTTATGCATTGGATGATGCATCTGAAGGCGAAGTAATAAGAATTGCACGAGGATTTTAATGACTTATTGCAATTCTAACGATATTGAAATTCAAATAGGTACAAATTCTCTTGTCCAGCTTACAAATGACGATAGTTCTCAACAAACCGTTGATAATGTCGTTGTTGAAGAAGCTCTTATTTACTCCTCTACCCTTATTGATGGGTATTTAAGAGGAAAATACACACTCCCCTTAAATACCCAATTTCCTTTATTAAGAGTGGTTGCAATAGATATATGCATATACAGGCTATATTCAAGAAGAATTTATACGGATATCCCAGAAACAATTTCAGAAAATTACAAAAACGCAATTCGAACACTTGAACAATTAAAAAAAGGTGTAATTACTCTTGAAAGTAGTGACAACCAAGAAGTGAAATCAAGTGGAGAATATCGCACAAATAAAACCGAATTGGATAGATTGTTTAATAAAAGAGTTATAAATATTGAATATTAGAGAGATTGAAAACTTAATAGTTGAAAAACTGCAACAGAATTTTTCCGATTTTCAGGTAATAGGATTCCCTGAAAAACCTCAAGAATATATATTACTGCATCCTATCGGAGCAATATTAGTTCACTATCGAGGTGGAAGTTACTCTTCTACAAATTCAATTAACTTTTTATCACAAGACAAAAAAATGGAGTTCGGTGTAACCGTTGTCACACGAAATCTGCGTTCAAATAGCGGAAGTTATGAAACATTAGATAAAATCAAAAATATTCTCTGTGGCTATAAAATTGCCGGTTGTACCAAATTAACTCCGACAAAAGAAAACTTCATATCCGAACAAAACGGAATTTGGCAATATGAAATTTTATTTACTCTTACAACCCCTAGCATTGAAGAAATGGAGGAAATATAATGCCCGCTAGTTATTTACATGGTGTGGAAACAATAGAAATAGAAAAAGGTGCAAGAACAATAAGAACGGTAAAAACTGCCGTTGTTGGTTTAGTTGGAACAGCGCCGATACAAGATGTTGAAGATGAATACAAAACAATAAACGAGCCAGTTTTAATTTCAAGCGATGTTGATGCTGTTAAATATTTTGGAAATGCAACTGACGGTTTTACAATTCCTCAAGCTCTTGATGCAATTTTTGACCAAGGAGCAGGTGTTGTTTTGGTTGTAAATGTTTTTGATCCTGAAAAACATAATTCCGTATCCGATGTAACAAAAGCAGATATCATTGGAAGTGTTGATGCTTCTACAGGCAAAAGAACCGGAATGCAAGCATTTAAAGATTGTTATTCATTATTTGGATTCTTCCCTAAAACAATCATTGCACCTGTATATTGTGAAGATAAAGCAGTTGTTTCTGAAATCCAAGTTATATGCGATAAAATTAGAGCTATTGGAATTGTTGATGCTCCGGTCGGAACAACGGTTCAAGATGCAATAAAAGGTCGTGGTCCACAAGGAACAATTAATTTTAATACTTCATCTGATAGAATTGTTCTTTGTTATCCTCATTTAAAAGTATATGATGCAAATTCTGATTCTAATGTTTTAGAACCGTATTCTCAAAGATTGGCAGGTGTTATTGCTGCTAAAGACATTGATAAAGGTTATCACTGGTCGCCATCAAATACCGAAATAAAAGGAATTATTGGTGTTGAAAAACAATTAACCTCAATGATTAATGATCCCACTAGCGAAGTAAACACCTTAAACGAAGCAGGAATTGTAACTGTGTTCAATTCCTATGGCACAGGCTATAAAACTTGGGGAAACCGTTCTGCTGCTTATCCGACTTCAACAAATGTTACTAATTTTATAAACATAAGAAGAACAGCAGATATTCTTCATGAATCAGTTGAATATTCTATGTTGCAGTTTATTGATTACCCTATCGACAATGGCTTGATTGAATCTATAACTGAAACTGTTAATTCGTTTATCCGAACACTTATCGGCAGAGGTGCTTTGATAGATGGGAAATGTACATATAACGCAGATAAAAACCCTGTTACAGAAATTGCGAACGGACACATTTTATTTGATGTGGAATTTATGCCTCCTGTTCCTGCCGAACGTATTACTTTTGAAAGTTTTATTGATATAGAACTTTTAAAATCTTTGGGGGCATAGATGAGAGCAGATGTCGATAAAAGAGGAAATCTTGTTGTATCTTGCGAAGAATATGACTTGTGTCACAGCTGTAAGAATTGCAAGAAATGTCCTTTAATACAAGCTCTAAGTCAAGAAATAGTAATACTTCATTATTCAACAATCGGTGTCGGAGAATGTGGTCTTTACATAAAAGGAAGAAAAAATGAGTAAAATTCAAATCAACAAATTAACAAATGCCAACGTATATATGAACGGTGTAAATTTATTGGGCAGAGCCGAAGAAGTTCAACTTCCACAAATAAAACACAAAATGGCAGAGCATAAAGCTCTTGGTATGGTTGGCTCGGCTGAATTCTTTTCAGGAATTGATAAATTAGAGTGCAAAATTAAGTGGAATGCACTTTATCCTGAAGTTTTACTAGCAGCTGCGAATCCTTTTACAGCTACTCTAATTCAAGTCAGAGCATCATTAGAAACATACAACGCAACAGGCAGAACGGAAGAAGTTCCGGCTACGGCAATTTTAATCGGAACTTTTAAAGAATTTCCGCTAGGTACAATTAAACCTCATGAAAATGCAGAGTATGAAACAACTATGTCTGTTACCTATGCAAAATTGATTGTAAATAAGGTTGAGTTATTCGAAATTGATGTTCTTCAAAATATCTACAAAGTAAATGTAGTGGATATGTTATCTACATTTAAAAAGAATATTGGCGGTTAGTAAAAATTAAATAATATTTAAAAACCATTTAAACATTGATTATAAGGAGAAAAATATGTCAAAAGAAATCAAATTGTCAGATGGAAAACTTGCAGTTATAAAAGACGGCAAAGGTTTGGATTTGTTAAACGCTCAAAAGAAAGCAAAAACATCTGATGAAATCCCATACGCACTAATTGCAGAATTAACCGAGATTGACGGAAATTATTTAGTCTATGAAGACATACTTGAATTACCGATTGAGGATGTAATTTTACTTCAAGAAGCAATCGGGGGAAAGTTGCAATCCAAAGCGAGTGCATAATTCATTTATCCAAAACAACAGGGTGGTCGTATTCAGATATCTGTAATATGCCACTTGATGATTTGGAGTATTGGATAATGCAAGCAATAAATTACACAAACAAATACCATAGTGAAATCGAGGAAAGTTTAAACCAATGTTAGAAAATGAAATGAAAATATCTTTAACTTTGGTTGCCTTTGATAAAATGTCAAAGGTTCTTCGTGATGCTGTTTATAAATCAAATGAGGAATTTACAAAGCTCCAAAACAAAATCCAACAAACTTCCGATATGTTGGACAAACTTGGAGCGAATATGGTAAAACTCGGTGCAGGATTAACAGCCGCAGGAGGAGGACTTGCATATAAATTGGGTATTCCACAAGCTATCCCGGAAGCGTTTGCTTTGGAGCATCAACTCCGAGAATTAGGAAATGTCGGTCAATTATCCGCAGAACAACTAAAAGAAATGGATGCGAGATTAGGTTCAATCTCAAGGCACACAAATCAATTCAGAAGTGAAATCGCAGAAGGTTTGAATGTTCTTGTAGCTTCAGGTATTGCTCCTGAAAAAGCACTTGATTATATGAATGTAATCGGTCGAACTGCAACGGCAGCACAAGCTGAAATAGTAGATATTTCAAAAACAGCATTTGCCGTTACGGATAACTTAAAGGTCAATGTTGATGATTTAGGTAAAACAATGGACATTTTGGCTCAAGCCGGAAAAGAAGGAAGATTTGAGTTAAAAGATATGTCTGCCGCCTTTCCAAGTTTAACGGCAGGAGCAAGTATGCTCGGAATGAGAGGAGTTCCTGCCGTTTCTCAACTTGGTGCTGCTTTGCAAGTTGCAATGAAAGGTGCAGGAAGTGCTGCTGAAGCTGCTACAAACTTTGAAAGTTTTTTGCAAGCAATAACTTCCCCTATGGCTGTTAATAGGTTTAAAGAACTGTATGGAGTGGATTTACCACAATTCTTGAATCGTGTAATTTCAGAAAATAAAGACCCAATCGAAGAGATGGTTATGTTAATCAATCATCTTACAGGCGGAGACGTATTCAAAGTTTCCGAAATCTTTAGAAATAAAACAGACTTAAACTTCTTAAAACCTATGATGCAGAACTTGGATGAGTATCGAAGAATTAAAGCATCTGCTCTTGGTGCAGACGGCATTATGGATGAAGACTTTAACCACATGATGGAAACCACAAACGAGCAATTTAAACTCTTAAAAATAAATATGAAAGAGCTTGTTTTTCCCCATCTGCACAAGCCAATCGAAAAAATCAATCAACTACTTACAGCTATAAATAAAAATCCTTTATTGCAAAAGGGAATATTTACGGCAATAATTGGCACGATAGGAGCAGGGGTTGTGTTAACTACACTTGGAACTGCAACAATTCTTGTCGGTAAACTCGTCAAAGGATATGGCGCATTTTTGAGTGTGGCAAGAGATTTAACCCCTGTCTTGGTGCAAAATGGAATCAAACTGTTGAATTTTATCGGTTTAAATTCCACCGCTCACAACCTGACATTTGGTTACAAAATAAAGCAGAGTGGGGATAAATTAGGGCTTGCTTCAGCTTTTAGTCTTAAAGGTGGTTTAATGGCAGATATTAGAAGAATAGACAATAATCTGCGAGCAGGTATAATTACAAGTTTTAAAGAACTTCCAAGTAATATTTCAAAAGCAACAGTTGCTCTTAAAAATTGGACAGTAACTTCAATAAAATCAATCCCAACAAATATTATGCTCGGATTAAACGGAATAAAAACAGCCTTTTTAGGTTTACCAAGTATGATATCAAGAGCAATAATAGCTTTTAGAGCATTTTCCGTTACACTTCTGACTTCGCCTCTTGGATGGATAGCTCTTGCAATTGGAGCAGTTGCATTAGTAATTTACAAGTATTGGAAACCAATTACAGCTTTCTTTAAAGGTATGTGGCAAGGGTTAAAAGAAGGTTTGCAACCTTTGATGCCTGTGTTCAATAAATTAGGAGTTGCTTTAAATCCAATATTAAAACCTATTCAGCAACTATGGAGTTGGATTAAAAAATTATTTAAACCAGTAGATGATGTCGGTGGAGCAGTCGAAAATATGGGTGTAAAATTCGGTCGTGCAATTGCCTCCGTATTAGTAATGGTTACAAAGTTTATTGCCAAACTTGTTGAATGTGGCATAAAAATTCCGATGATGATAGCTAAAGGTATTCTATCAGGAGTTGGTAAAGTAACTGAAGCAATAAAGAAAGTTACTCAAAGCATAAGAGACCATCTCCCTCATTCTCCGGCTAAAACAGGACCTTTAAAAGATTTGCATAAAATCAAAATATCCGAGACTATTGCAACAGCAATAAAACCAAAACCTATTTCTTCTGCAATCGCCAATGCCTTAAATATAAATTCATACGGTTTAAAACCGAACGTGCGAGGTGGAATATCAAGTGGTTCAACAGTAATTAATTACAATCCGACTGTAAATATAAACGGTGGAAGCAACCAAGCAAAAAATGAATTCTCGCAAATGCTTAAACAGCATAAAGATGAGATTTTGAGAATATTCAAGCAAGAAAATGAAAGACAATTAAGGTTAGCATATTAACCCTAAACAACAAATCAGTAGTTATACAAAAATTCAGAAAGAATATTAGAAAAAATGTTTGCACAATTAGGAACAATACAATTTGAACTTATAACATATTTTAACGGAATACAAGAAAGTTCCTCATATAACTATGCTCAACATGAACGTATAAACCAAAAACCTCTCTTGCAGTTTCTTGGAGAAAATTTGAATGCTATTGATATTAAACTGAATTTCCATTCATCATTTTGTAACCCAAAAGAAGAATTGGATAAACTTAAAAACGTTGCCACTCTTGGAACTCCGTTGCAGTTTATCAAAGGGAATGGTAATTATGTCGGAGTATTTGTTATTTCATCCATTGAATCTTCAACAGAGCAAACCTCAAGCGAGGGCGATATATTATCAATTCAAGTTGAATTAAAACTGCTTGAATATACAGGTAAAATCCCTGAAGAAAAAGAACAAGAAGGAGGTCTTAAAACCAAATGACCGAATTCTACAACTACATTACAAAAGATAATGACCGTTGGGATTTGATTTCATATAAATTCTATAATGATTCAACAAAATACGAGCTTATTATCAAAGCAAACCGCGATATACCAATTGCTCCTGTTTTAGAGTCAGGGATTAAATTAAAAATTCCTGTCTTGGAAGAAAAAGAAACAATTAGTTTTATAACCCCACCATGGAAAAAATAAGATGCTACAACCCACATTTAAACTTGAATACAATAAAAAAGATATTACAAAAGATATCTCTGACTATGTTTTAAACATTAATTATACAGATGTTGAACATGGTCAGAGTGATGAAGTTGAAATTATATTTGAAGATTCTCAAAAACTATGGCAAGATGCTTGGATTCCAAGTAAAGGCGATAATATCCGGTTGTATATTGGATATGTCGGGGAAAAACTTTTAAACTGTGGAGTCTTTGAAATTGATGAAATAGAATTTTCAACTCCGCCGGATGTTCTTATTGTAAAAGCAATAGCAACGGGTATAACAAAATCTTTAAGACAAAATAATTCTGTTGCTTATGAAAATAAAAATCTCAAACAAATTGCAAATGAAATTGCCAAAAAACACAATTTAACTCTTGTTGGAGAAATTGACGACATCAGAGTTGAAAGAATAACCCAAAATAAAGAACGTGATTTAACATTTTTGAAAACTCTTGCCGAACAATACGGATATATTTTCAAAATTACTGATAATCAACTTGTGTTTTATAAAACACAAAAGCTGATTGATGCAAAATCAGCAAAAATCATTAACAGAACGGAGTGTTCAAGAATTAATTTAAGAGAAAAAACATCTCAAAATTATAAAGCTGTAACTGTCAGCTATCATAATCCAAAAACAGGAAAAACGATAACTGCAACAGCTAAAAACGAAAACTGTGTAAAAGGAGACACCCTAAAATTATCACAAAGAGTTGAAAATAAACAACAAGCCTTAATAAAGGCAAAAGCTGCACTTTCAAAAGGCAATCACACCATAGAAGGTTCAATTGATATGATGGGAAATCCTTATTTAATCGCAGGGCTTAATGTTGAAATGAAAGATGTCGGACATTTTTCAGGTAAATATCACATTACACAAGCGACTCACTCAATTGATAGAAATAGTGGATATTCATTAAGTTTGGAGGTTAAGTCTTGCTAAAATTTGGAACAGTAACAAATATAAATCCAATGACAGCAAAAGCCAGAGTACAATTTGCTGAAGATAATATAACTTCGTACTGGTTGCCTATTTTACAAAAGAAAACATTAAAAGATAAATATTATTCTGTTGTGGATATTGGAGAACAAGTTGCTTGTCTTATGGATGAAAACTCTGAAGATGGTGTTATTTTAGGTGCAATTTATACAAGTCTTGATGAAGTTCCTGCTATTTCTAATCTTCAACATTTAATCAAATTTGAAGACGGCAGTTTTATTGAATTTAACAGAGATACTCAAATGCTTACTATTGTGGCAAAAACTTTGAATATTATTGCAGATGTTATAAACACCGGCAAGTTTGAAAATACCGATGGCATTGTTTCAAATTCTGATATTACTGATAAAACTTCATCAATGCAAAGTATGAGAGACACATATAATTCGCATAATCATATCGGTAATCAAGGAAGTCCAACATCAAATCCTAATGAGGCTATGTAATGACAACATTAAATGAAATAACATACGTTGATTGGCAATATAAACTCAATAAAATCGGCTCTGTCGCAGAAGGTGTTGAGGATATAAACCAATGCATTGCAATTATTTTATTAACTCAAAAGGGTTCGGATCCATTAAGACCAACCTTTGGTTCAGATATTTATAAGTACATTGATTATCCAATTAATAGTGCAAAAGCAAATATTATCAGAGAGTCTATTGATGCAATAGAAAAATGGGAAACACGAATTAAGGTCGATAGTGTAACTGTAGAAATAAAAGGCTCTCAAATTAAAATCCAAATTCAATGGTCGCTAAAAACAGCAAATAAAACAACAGGTTCAACGGAGGTAAATTTATGACATCAAATCTACCTGAACCAAATTTTATAGAACGAAATCCTGAAAAAATAATAAATGAGTGGATTGCCCTTTATGAAGAGAAAAGCGGCAAATCATTACAACCCGCTCAAATCGAAAGATTAATGATTGATGTTGGTGCTTACCGAGAAAGCATTTTAAGAGTTGCAATTCAAGAAACTGCAAAACAAAATTTGTTAAGCTATGCCCCATTAGATATTTTGGAGCATATTGGAGAGCCTTTGGATGTTAGAAAACTTCTTGCAAGTTGTGCGGTTACAACGTTAGAATTTTCTTTAGAAACTCCATTAGACTTTGATTATAAAATATCAAAAGGTACGGAAGTTGAGACAAAAGACGGATTATTTGTATTTCAAACAAATGAAAATGCAATGCTTCTTGCCGGAGAATATTCCGTATCCGTAAAAGCCACTTGCCAAACCGTTGGAACTACTGCCAATAATTATTCCATAGGAAGTATAAACAATTTAATTACACCATTAAAATACATCACAAAAGTTGAGAATACCACAATATCTTCAGGTGGAGCGGATGATGAAGAAGCTGACAATTTAAGAGAAAGAATCAGACAAGCTCCCGAAAAGTTTTCAAACGCAGGAAGTCGTGGAGCATATCGCTACCATACATTATCTGCACATCAATCAATAACTGACGTTGAAATATTATCGCCATCTCCCGGAGTTGTTAATATTTATCCTTTGACCGAAAACGGAAACCCAACCGAAGAAGTTTTGGAGATTGTTCGTAAATACTATGAAAAAGACGGAATTAGACCCTTAACCGACTATGTTCAGGTTTTATCTCCTGAAAAAATCGATTTCTCTATTAAAGCAGAGATTTTACTTTATCAGGATGCAGATATTACAAGCGTTCAAACAACTCTTGAATCTAAACTGCAAGAATACAAGAAAACATTAGCTCAAAAATTAGGTAAAAATGTGGTTAAATCACAAATTAAAAATGTTTTAAGCAGCATTTACGGAGTGTACGATGTTCTTTCCCTAACCCCTGAAAACATAGATATTGAAAAATACCAATGGGCGAACTTGGTTGATTACGATGTCAAAATAGGAGGTTATGCTGATGAATAGCCTATCACCAATAAACGACATCAATTTAAAAATATTTGATGAAATTTGTGAAGAACGATTTTCAAAATTAGACTTAGAATGCATATTGGTTTCAATTATAGACAATGTGCCATCTGATGCATTGCCACATTTAGCAGAACAATACCACATTACAGGGAATGAGGGGTGGCTACAAGCCTTGAGTGAAACCGAAAAACGAAGCCTTATAAAATCCTCAATAAAAATGCATCGATACAAAGGAACAAAATATGCGATTGAAGAAATATTTAAGACATTAAATATCGTGGGTAATGTTGAAGAATGGTTTAATTATGGCGGAAAACCTTATTATTTTAAAGTTATTCTTCAAATATTTAATCGTTCAATAAATGAAGAAACCGAAGAAAAGTTAAGAGCTTTGATTAATGAATATAAGAATGAACGTTCTTGGCTTGAGCAAATAGAGTTTTACTTATCTTCAATCGGTAAGCAATATATTTATGCTGCCACGATACAGCAAGAAACAGTCACAATAAATTCAAAGGAGTCTTAAATGGCTGAAGAATTTTATTCAATAGTTACAGATTACGGAAGTCAAAAACAATTAAATTCTATAAAAAACGGTACACCTTTTGATGTTCAAGAAATAGCACTTGGGGATAGCGGTGGCACTTATTATAACCCAAGTCCATCACAGACTGCTTTAAGAAAAGAAGTTTGGCGAGGAACTATTCAAAAATGTGAATGGGATGGCAATAGGTTTTATTGTTTGACAACAGTTCCTGCTGAAGTCGGAGGATTTGTTGTCAGAGAAGCAGGAATTTACGATTGCGATGGGAATTTACTTGTTGTTTCTAAATTTCCTGAAACAACAAAACAAGATCCGTCATCGGGTACTGTAAAAGAATTAACAATCAGAATTGAAATACAGCTTTCAAATATTGAACTTGCGGAATTGATAATTAATCCCGATATTCAAACTGCAACAAAAGACGAGCTTACAAATTTGTCAGATAAAATTAATGCAGAATTTCAAGCCGTAGTTGAAAAAGGACAGCCAAACGGTTATGCTCCTGTTGATAATAATGGTTTAATCCCAATTGAATTTATTCCTGAAATTAAAACAAAAAGTATATTAACTCCTTTTTGTTTAAACTCTTGTAAATTGGATTCAAAAGGAAATCCTGATTTATTGAGTTGTGAAACCGTAAAAGTTGTTAAATATACATCAAGCACTTTAGGAGAATTTTATGTTGCACCTAATTTCGTTTTTGAAAAAGATGCTGTTGTATATGCTGATATAGAATTAAGCGAAGTAAAAGGAACAATTGTTGCTGTCGATACAAATGCTTTATCTATTGCTTTTGGAGAAATAGGTTTATTAAGTGAATATGATGATATTACAGGACATTATTCAAATTCGGTTACAGGCGAATTTTATGTGCAAGATACTTTAGCACTTGGAGTTGAATGTTTTGCTGATGCTGAATTTAGTGAAAGAATTGGAGTTGTAACTTATTTAAACCTAACAAAAATATGTATTAGTGAAAATGAAACTTACTCTTTAAACGGAAACATAACAACTCATATTTATATAACTGCACACGCACCATTTACTTATACAACAGCAGATAGTACAACTCACAATGTAGAAAATAATTTAGTTTTGGATGTTATAAATTTATGTCCTGAATCGGCTGATGAAACCAAAGATTTTAATTTATTTGTCAACAATGACAACGATGAATATTCATTAATAGCGTTATCCAATAATATTTTTACTCAAATGTTAGAGCCGACAAATTATAGTGTGAATGACATTTGGTTCAGAATTATTGAACCGTTAGCAAGTTATATTTTCTTGCTAAATATCTGGCAAGAAACCAATCTCGTTCCTATCGGAGTATTTACACTTGAAGGTGGCGAGAAATAAACCAAAGAATTTAAGGAGAAGAAAATGATAAAGTATTATTACAGTTACAACACAGAAGGGAATGCTTATTCGGGTAAATATCCCGCATTAAAAAATCCAAGACGACAAAACGAATATTTACTTCCGTCAATGGCTACTTTTAAAGAGCCACCTAAAACAGAAGAAAATGAAGTCGCAATTTGGAACGGTTCAGATTGGATAATTGAACCTGATTTTAGAGGCGAAACACAGATTAATATTGAAACACGAGAAAGCTCAATTATTGACTATGTCGGAGATGTAAAGTCAGGGTTTCAAAAAGTATCTGAAGAACTTGCACACGACATTTTGATAAATCCTGACAAATACAAAGTTATAGACAATCGTTATGTAGATATTTCAGATACGGAAGAATACGCACTATATATCAAAAAGAAGGAGCTTGAAATTAGAAAAAATGAAATTGAAAAAGAATTGTTAGAGTTAGACTCTAAAAGAATTCGAGCCATTTGCGAACTATCAATCAAAGATGAAACAACAGGCGAAACTTGGCTTGATTATTATAATTCGGAAGTTGAAAAATTAAGAAATGAATTAAAGGACTTAAATGGAAATTAAACAAGTAATACACTCATATTTAAACCAAAATGGATATACCAAAAATTCACTAACAAAAGAAAGAATTGGCACACTTTTCATTTATCCGATAGATTTTACCCCTGATGATTGTCTATCTTGCGATGGTTATTCATTGTTAATTACTGACTATAAAGAACTATTTGCAGTTATTGGAACAAAGTTTAATCAATCAGGAGATGAAGAAGGAACTTTTAGAGTCCCTGACTATAATATTTCAGGTCGATTCTTGCAACCAAGTTCAGAATCAGGAAAAGTTATAGCCGCAGGGTTACCTAATATCACAGGACATATTGAAACAAGATTTAGAGGACAGTTTTATAACGGAACGGGTGCTTTTAAATTAAACACATCAATTCAGGATTTATGTGGCAATGGTTCTAGCTCAGCATATCAAAAAGCAGATTTTAATGCTTCTTATAGTAATAGCATTTATGGAAATTCAACAACGGTTCAACCTCCCTCACAAACAGTACATATAGTAATTAAATACAAATAAAATTATGGAAATATCAAATTTAAAAACACAACGTATAAATCAAAACGATTATCATAAGAATATTTTTACGAGAAATAAAATAGGAGCTTTATATACGTTCCCAAAACGATTTACTCCTGAAGATTGTTTGGCTTGTGATGGATATGTTTTAAAAATTATTGATTTTAGTGAGTTATATGAAATTATTGGCACAACATTTAATTCCGGGACAGAAGCTGATGATGAATTTAGAATACCCGATTACAATTTAACAGGAAGATTTTTACAGCCGGGAAATAAAAATTTAGGCACAACAAAAAATGCAGGTATTCCAAGCATAAAACTTGCATTAAGAGTTGATGCAAAAACAAGAGTTGATACATATTATGGCGGAAAATATTTAAGTTCTTATGGAACAGATGATTATGGCGGTGTAATGACAGCATTAACGGATGGTAGCGATGAACCTATGAGGTTAATGACTGATGCAACCGCATTAAAATATAGAGCCGGAGACTTAATATTAGATTCTAATATTTATGGCAAATCAACTACTGTACAACCCCCGTCACAAATTGTTCACATCTGCATTAAATATAAATAAAACTATGGAAATATTAGCACTTAAAACAAACTTAATTAACCAAAATAATTACAATATAAACAAGCAAACTCCCGAATTGGTGGGTTCGTTAATTATATACCCAATCGGTTTTACTCCTGACAAATACTTACCTTGCGATGGATTTGTATTAAAAATTATTGATTATGAACAGCTTTATTCCGTTATTGGCTCAAAGTTTAATGATGGTACTGAAGCGGAAGATGAATTCAGACTTCCTGATTACAATATTTCAAAACGATTTTTACAACCGGGAAGTTCTGTCGGTTCAAAAATATCCGCAGGCATACCAGACCATACACATACCGTTACAGCTTTTTGGTGGGATAGTTCAGGTGTTGCCGAGGAAGGAAGAGGAAACCCTGATTATGGACATCATCGGGTATTAACAACGAGTAAAGCCTCTGCCAGTAACTCAATTTATGGTAAATCAACAACAGTACAACCCCCATCACAAATTGTTCACATCTGCATTAAATACAAATAAGGTAAATTTATGGAAATTTTAGATTTAAAAACGAATTTATTAAATCAAAATAACTATACGCACAATCAGTTAACCTCCACTTTTGTAGGTTCTCTTATTACATATCCGATAAATTATATTCATCCGAAATGTTTACCCTGTGATGGCTATATTTTAAAAATTGCAGATTATAAAGAATTATATTCAGTAATTAAAGATAATTTTAATAAAGGCACAGAAGGTGCTGATGAATTTAGAATCCCTGATTACAACATTACCGGAGTCTTTTTACAACCAAATTCTGTAGCTAATAAGTCTATTAATGCAGGATTACCAAATATTACAGGCTATATTTCAGGAGATGATTATAAAATGGCATCCATTGGTGGAGCATTCTATTATTCCGGAACAGCAAGCGGACAGCATTGTGAAACTGTTGGTGGAAGTTTTAATATTATTCAATTTAATGCATCAAGAGTTTCAACAATTTATGGCAAATCAGCCACAGTTCAACCACCGTCAAAAACGGTTCAAATTTGTATCAGATATAAATAAGGAGAATAATATGACATCACTAACTAAAATCTGTCTGCATTGGACAGCAGGAGCAGATAAGCCCTGCGAGCAAAATTTAAATTGCTATCACTTTTTATTTGATAAAGACGGCAAAGAATACAAAGGCACTTATACCCCACAAGATAATATTAACTGTTATGACGGAAAATACGCAGCACATTGCGGTGGTGGAAACACAGGATGTATCGGAGTTTCTTGTTGTGGGATGTATGGTTTTAATTTAAAAGATAAAAAAACAAAATATCCTCTAACTCAAAAACAAGTGGAGGCGATGTGTTCCAAAGTAGCAAAGCTATGCAGTTTATATGGAATTACAGTTTCAGAAAAAACTGTTTTTACGCATTATGAATTCGGTCAATCCCATCCTAAAACTTCAAGTTATGGAAAAATTGATTTCACATATCTTCCGTATTTACCAAATCTACAAAAAGAGAGAATTGGCGATTATTTAAGGAACAAAATCCAATGGTATCAAATTCAACAAAAGAAAGGAAAATAATTAAACTTTTTTAGAGCGTTTTTTAGATGCTGTAATCTCAAAACTTCGTTTAATAATAGAATCCAATACTTCTTCATCAATCATATTCACATCTACCTTACACCAATGAGATTTATTCATATGCCAAGCTGATGTAACAGATTCAGGATATTGGTCTTTAAGTATGGAAATTGTCTCAGGTTCGGCTTTGAGATTGATATATAAAGTTTCATTCAAATAAAAAATTACCCCAAACCATTTATTATTTGACTTGTGTCGTAAAATAGGAATTTTGCCATATCTCATATCTTTTTTAAAAGGATACGTTTCAACAGCATCTTCATTAATTAAACACTTTTTTATTAATTCTTGTTCATTCATATATTCAACATACTACAAAAAGAAAGGAAAATAATATGAGTATTTTATCATTTATCAAAAATTGGAAAGACTTCAGCACTATTTGGGCTATAATTCAACCATTTATTCTAAAACTGATTAAAAAGAAAGTTCCGACAACGATTACAAAACTCTACGAAAATCTTGCAAAATATACACAGCCTGCGATTGATAGCTTGTTTAAATTAAAAGGAAAAATCCAAAACTCTCCGAACGAACTTGACGATTATTGTTTTAATCAAGGCGTTAATGCGATTGAATCATTTGCAAATTATTTGCTAGAAACAGTTAAGGCATTAAGAGCATAAGGAGTTTATATGTATTGGAAAGATATGCTGAATGTGCAAAATGTTGAAAAAGGTTTTTTCTCCTCCTCTAATCCCTATGGTATCCCTGATTTAAAGCCGGATGAGTTTCCCATAAAGGAACTCATCCCCTACAGGGTTGATAAAAACAGAAATGGAACGGCACACTTCTTTTTAGATGATTATCGCTTTGAGAGGTGTTGGAAAAACGCAGACTCACAGCTTGCAGTTTTAAAACAATATGATGGAGTTTTATCTCCTGATTTTTCAATGTACACAAATTACCCTGAAGCTTTCCAAATATGGCAAGTTTACAGGAACAGATGGTGTGCCAGATATTGGCAAGAAAACGGAATAAAGGTTATTCCTACTATCAGTTGGTCTGATGAATCAAGCTACAAATATGCATTTTTAGGAATTCCAAAACATTCCGTTGTTGCTATTGGAACAGTTGGCGTTTTGAATGACAAAAATGCTATAACCCTCTTTATGCAAGGCTTTAAAGAAATGTTAAAACAACTTGAACCAAAAGAGATTTTGATTTATGGCAATAGGTTAAGCGAACTTGACGGATACAAAAACATTCGTTGGTTCGAGCCGTACATGAATAAATTTAAGAAAGGTAGGTCATAATGGGTGGTCGTGGTTCAGGTGGTAGCAGAGGCGGTGGCGGTGCTGCTAAAAAAGTGCCAACAGGCGAAGGTATCACAGATAAAAACGAACTTATAAATTTATACAATAGTATATCAGGAAATTCTAATCTCTCTGTAGAGCAACGAGTCAAAGCCATGCACGATATTCAAGAAAGAATAAAAGAATTAGATGCTAAAAAAGCATCAGACCTTAAACAAAAACGGCTTGATGCTCTTGCTAAAGCTCGTGCAAAACGTGCTGAAAACAAAAAGAACGGAATAGAACCCGAAAAGAAAGAAAAAGACCCAAGAAGAACAAAAGCTAAAATGTCTATGGACAGCACAGTTTCAGACCTTAAATATAATTTGAGGCGAGGTGTTGAATCAGACGGATATATTTCAAATTCCGATTTCAGAGTTGAAGATTACGGAAATTCAATCAGCGTTCAAATCAGATATTTAGGGAAGTGGAAAAATCCATCACACGCACGCTATGAGGAAGATTATGATTGGCAGGAACTTCGTTCTTCAAGCGGCAAGCAGATTGATAAAGTAATAAAGAAAATGTCAAAACAATCAGGTCGCAAAATCACTTGGAGTGCAAGCGAAAAGAATTGGATTGATATTGATATACCAAAAATGAAAGGAGATTAATATATGGGAGGTCGTGGTTCAGGTGGCGGTAAAGCAGGAGGAGGCAAAGCCTCATTAGGTGGTGCATTCTCTGATATCAGAGCCAATAATAACAAGGATTTTAATGAACAAGTGAAAAGTAAATTATCCGAAATGACTGATAAAGAATTAAGTAGAGCTATTGTTAATACAAAAAATCAGATGAATAATGAAACCGTTAAACTTGCTCTTGAACAAAACAAATTAAGGAAAATGAACGAAGACTTCAAAAATGTCAATATGAGCGATAAAGACTACGAATCAAAATCGCTTGCATTGGAAAAACAGATTTCAAAAGTAAGCGAAGCTCAATCACGAGCAGATATTCGTACTCAAATTCATTATTTGGCAATAAATGAAAAATACAATGTCAGAGATAAACAAGCAACTAATAATATAAAATCAATGACGAACGGACAGTTAAACTCTTTTTACAATAAATCATATAAAGAGAGCAGTAAGGCCAGACAAAAAATCGAAAAAACTTCCAATCCTAAAACAAAAGCAAAATATCAGAAAATATATGATCAGCATAATAAAAACTTCTTTGCCGCAAACAATGAACGTAACAATCGTGGACTTGACGGAAAAGATTGGTAATTGTGTCTGAATGATACGAAATAATCGAAATAGACTTTAAATTCAGCAATAGTCGAGTGATGAATATGACTGTACTTAATTAAAGGAGGTCATTATGACAACAATTACACCTGAAGAAGCATTAAAAAGTAAAAAGAATTTTGAAGAGTTTATGGCTGATTATTATCCGCCAATTGTAACTTCAACATTAGCAAGTTATCCAAAAGCTGATGGACAAACCGTTGTATCCATTTGTGATTTAACACAGAAAATGGAAACAATGGTTTCGCTCTTGAATGAACTTGAAAATTTAAATCTAAATAAAGCTCCGTTTATCGTTTGGTATGTTACTTCAGAGAAAGAAGAATTGGTAACGGCAGCAAAAGCATTAAATCATTTTGCGATTAAAGGCATTAAAATATTTATTTTTAAAGCCTTTTTGAATGGCGATAAAATGGGCTTTGAATGCCTTTTAAAACCCGAATTAAACGATAAAAAAAGTTATACAAGAAACGAAAATACCCCTGCGAAAATATTTCAAAAAGAATACTGGGAAAAATATTTCGAAATTTGTGATGAATTACAAAGCGAAATGCAAGTCAATCCAAAGCCACAACATTTTCAATATTTGCCTATGGGTAAGCGTGGGGTTCAAATAATGCAAACCGTAAATACCAAATTAGGATATGTTGCAACAGAGATTTTTATTAACAACGACCAGACAATTTTTGAAAAATTATTGGAACATAAAGTTGAAATTGAAGAGGAACTTGGATTTTTAGAATGGCAACCGATAGAAGGTAAAAAGTCCTCACGCATAAGAAAAACTCTCGGAGTAGATATTTTAAAAGAGGAAAATATCGAAAGAGCAGTGAAACTTCACATTCAAACAGCAGAAGATTTTAAGAAAGTATTTTCAAAGTATTTAGTATAGAAAAGGCGGTTAAAAATGAGAAATATACAATTTTTTAAAGATTTATATCCGGCAGGAACAAGAGTAAAATTACTTGAAATGAATGACATACAAGCCCCTCCAATCGGCACATTGGGAACTGTAATGTATGTTGATGATATCGGAACAATTCACATCAAATGGGATAACGGTTCAACACTTGGTGCCGCTTATCCCGAAGACAGAGTAACAAAGATTTAAATTGTGTCTGAATGATACGAAATAGGTGCAATAGACTTGAATAGTCTCTGCACCTATTCGATTAATGTGAATGTTAGTAAAACCAAGAAAGGACAACATTATGGGCATCTATTTAGAAGAAAAAGAAGAAAAAAATTATCAAGCATTTATGAAAGAATTAGAAAAAATTTCTAAAAAGTATGGTATAGCTTTTGAAGGCTGTGGAGCATTTGCATTCTGTGATGAAAACGGTTTCAAAAGCATCAAATATCGCAAGGATTCTTCAAGCGGAGACTTGAGAATCGATGAATTAGTATTTAGTGATGGCACAAAGGCTGACAGATAAGGAGGTATAAATATGGCAGCAACAAAAATAAAAGCAGAAAAAATTATTGAAGATATAACTTATTCATCGAGTAATCAATCAATTTCAAGACGTGTACTTTATGAATTCAAAAATTTAAAAGTTATGCTTGAATTAAAATCGGATAGTTACAGAGGACAATGTTATGCAAGAGCATCGGTTCTTGATAACTTGGAATGGCGTGTTATTTATTTTATTCCATATGCAGAAATGAGAACTCCGGCAGGACTTTGTCACTACCCAACATACATAAATAACAATGCTCCAAATGCTAAAAAAGAATTTGACAAAGATATCGAACGTTTAAAAAAGTATATTTCAGAACTTCTTTAATGTGTCGAAATGATACTGAATAGTCTTTAATCACTTGAATCAATGACTATTCAGAGGCATTAATGTCAATGTAAATAAACGAAAGGCGGTACATTATGACAGTAGAAAATTTGAAAGATTTTGACAGAACATTATTTGGAACAAAGATTGTAAACTTCAATACCGAAAAATTAGGTTTAATCCTTTATACTTGGACAAACGTTTATGCTGATGCACATATCCCATTTGCAACTTGTGTTGATGAAAACGGCAAAAAATACAATGTATCAATGGATGACATAAGAGCAATTGAAGATTTAGATGAAGATGAACTTAAAGAATTAGGTTTAAAGGCATAAGGAGATAAATCATGAAATCAAAAATTATATTTCAAAAAGACAAATACATTGTTGGAATTACTGAAGATGGCAAACTGTTCGAATCCTACGGAAACACATATACAAGAAATATTCTTGGAGCAGCAGGGTTGTATATTCAAGAATTACAAGCAGAAATCGAAAAGTTGAAAGGTAAAAATTCAACTATATAAAAGAGGAATGTGCTACAAAATAGCACATTCCTAAACACCCTATCCGCAAGAGTTTTCAAGATTTAAAATTGCAAAATTGAAAGGTAAAAATTAATTATGAAAGTCGAAGAATTAATCAAACGATTAAATAAATGTAATCCCGATGCAGATGTTGAAATTATTGATATTGAAGGAAATTACAGTTGCGATTTATTACAAGTTGAAGATAACGAAGACAGAGTATATTTTTATGTCGAAATATGATGTTTAAAAATTTATATATTTTTTTAAATAGTCTATTAATTCTACGTCTGACAATTGCATTCGTAAAATCCCCTCAGCTACATGATGATGCATAAATTTCTTTTTATTAGAGTGATTTATACTTCTTCTTAGTCTTGAATATAAGACTTTAATTCTTAATTTTTCATCTCTAGTATGTTGATAATCAATATTGGATTTAAGAGGCTTATCCACAACAAATAATTTGTTGTCATACATATAAAAATAGACTTCGGTATCATAGAATGTTCGCATTTTTGGTAATTTAGGTTTTTTGTTAAAATATTTTTTTAATTCTGCTAACTGATTCTGATAAATAATTTTTCTAAAATACATGTTATATTTTTGAGCCGTTGCATCCCCTATGCCTAATAAAAAAGCACATTGTTCGGTTTTTACCCCTATACAATAACATTTCAATATGAACTCGGATTCTTCTTTAGGGTGATAATCTAAAAAAATAGGATTCGATTTTTGACTTTCAACTTCCTTATAAAAATAAATCAAATCCTCTCTTACTGTTAGCTTATCTTCACTGACCAATTCATTTAGAATATTTGAAACCTCTTTTTCATCAAGCATTAATATTGGTGCGATTTCTGATGCTGTAACTTTATTCATGCGTTTGCATAATTTCAAAACTTTATTCTTCATCAATGACTCCTTTGATTATTTCTTCTGATATTTGCGTTAATTTATTTGTTTGTGCCAGTTGCTCCGACTTTGCTATTATTTTTACAACTTGCCGGAATTGTAGATTTCTGTTTGCAATATATTTTATTGCTTTATCGCAAAAATTTACTTCGGATAAGGTTTCAATAATTTCTTTAAAATCGTCCTTGGATAATTTTTCAAACTTTAGTTTTGCAAAAATTCTATCGTTAATATGTCCATATTTTTGTAGCTTTTTATCAGCTAATTCCATTCCGATTAATAAAATAGGGATACCCAACTTATCGTGAATATCCCTTAAAGTTTCTATTGTGTGTCGATTTGAGAATAGATAATCAATCTCATCAACAACGAGGATTTTTGGATTATGCTTTAATTTATCTTCTATCTGTTCAAATAACCTCTGCGAAGTATAGCAGGGAACTTCATCAAGCTCTTTTACAATTTCTGTTAATAACCATTTGGGCGAGATATTGTGGTTACACCTTATATAAACCGCATCATTATTTGTAACCCACCACATTATTGTTTGTGATTTACCAAGCCCGAATGTTCCATAAACAAGAGCCATTTTTGCCACATTTGACGGTGCTTTTTGAAGATTATCCATCAAGGATATAAACCGTTTTACATTTTTTGTTTTAATTAGACTATTTCTCATAGATAATTTTAAATTCCTCCGATCTTATATACTCACTTAACCATTGTCTATCTTCATTACCGATGCACCCGTTTCTCATATGCCACTCATAGCGTTCATAGTTATCCTTAAATATTGGTCGTTTTCGGTTTTGAACATAGTTTTCAGGCTGTTTAATTTTTTCTTTTTTGAATTCTTGTTTTTCAATTACAGGCTGTTCAATTATTAATTCTTCTTTTGAAATTTCTGCCTCAATAAGTTTCGATTTTATTAAATCAATATCTTCAAGTGAAAAATGTTCTTTAACAGCTTTTATTGTCTTATTTTGTAATTGTTTTTGTTTTCTTATTTTTTGCTTGTAATCTTCAATATCTTTAACATCACCCAATAAATGAGCAAGCGGATGAGTTGCCGTTACTCTATCCGCTCTGCATAAAAATTCGCCTTTCATAGAATATATTTTTATATATGAAAGGTCGTTTAAATTGTATTTAACAACGCATTTTCCTCTTATTCCGTAAAGTGCATCATTAAAATAATCAGCCTTTAAAAATCTTATACCGTTTCTGCCGATATGTTTTACAACAGTATCCATCATCAAATCATCAAGTTGCGATTCATCAATATTTTGTCTTTGGATAGTTGCTAACATTTGTGCAATAGTTTTACTTCTATTATTAGGGCAAGGCTGTGAATGTTTAAACTTTAACCATTCTTTTATCAAAATTAATGCTTGCTCAATAGTCGGAACAAAATTTGCTTTTTCTTGATGAATTTGTTTATGCAATTTCTCATTCCTGTTCATATACGCAGGTTTATTATCAATGCTAGTTCCGATATAACTTGGCATTAATTTTTCAAAACTTTCTTGAAAATCTAAAAAGAATCGCTCAATTACTTTTGCACGAGCATTATATGGAGTTGCATAAACAGGTGTTATCCCTAACTTTTTATAAACACCTGAAAAACCTAATTCTTCGAACTTACTATCGCCATTAAAGAACTTGCTCTTAAATGCTCTGCCATTATCTTGATAAACATATTCAGGAATTTTATCCATATTTAAAATAGCATTTCTTAAAGCCGAAGCTATATTTTGAGTTGATTCTTCAAGCATAATGTCATATCCGACAAGTCCACCCGATTTCCAATCAAGAAAACCAATCAATGTTGCTCTTGAAGGTTTGCCTGTGAACGGATTTATTACTTGGAAATTTAAAGTATGCCCATCAGCAATCAGAACTTGTCCGACTTCAAGCATACTTACATCTCTTACAATATATGGTTCAACTTTATCTTTTAATGCTTTCATTCCATCACGAGCCAGAGTCCATTTATCTAAATTATTTGCTTTGTACCATTTTGCATATCTTCTAAATGTAACTTCAGTCGGAATATTTTCAGCATTCTTTTCTTTTAGAATATATTGTGTTAAAGATATTGCTCTGCCGATTGAAAATTTATTTGGGGATAAAAGTATGTTTAAAAATATTTTAATCTCATTTTCATTAAGACTTGTTCTATAACAACCGTTTGCTGTGTAGTTATAATTTCCGACCAATGTTGTCCAATCGGGATTTTTATCTAATAACATTTTCCAACGATACAATGCTCCGATACTGATATTCCCTAAAACCTTGAATATTTTTGAATACAATAAGCCGGTATTATATGTTGTTAGAAATTCGCTATCAGCAACTTTTTTAGAAGTCCCTTTTTGTTTTTGCTCTAACCTGTAATTCTCCCAAATTTTGACTAAATCATATTTTGCAAGTGCAAGTTCTCTTTGTTTAAAAGAAATTATTTTTTCTGCTTTAGGTTCAAAATTGTGTAATTCAATAATATTATTAGTGGTTGAAAGGGTATCATAATATTCGTGAATATATTTTATTTGCAACTCTTCTTCAATACTAGATAATCTTATTTTATACAGCTTTCCACCTTTACCGTTTTCAATTTTGGTTTCATAATTTGAATTTTTACTGTTAAAACTTAACCTGATTGCTCGCTTTGAAACTCCTTTCAGGTTGGCTAAAGTCTCAACATCTATCCAAGTTTCGGTGGTATTAAATTTTTTGAGCATATCTTTCATACTTCCATCTATCACTCTAAAGTTATTAAATTGGAAGTCGGTTCGTGGGAAAATTATCAGAACAACACATTTGGAATAGAAGAAGATGAAAGCTTGTTTTATACTAAATGAATTACTATAATAGTAGATGAATGATACAGTATTAAATTCAGAGGCCAATTTGTGAAAAAATGTTTATTTTGCGGCAGGGATTTTGAAGAACTATCCAAAGAGCATATTATTCCAAATGCTATTTGCGGAAGAATAAAATCCAAAAATTTAATATGCAAAGATTGCAACTCTACTCTTGGACAAGAAATTGATAATGGACTAGATGGTGTTTATTCTCAAATTATTAATATGTTCAATATAAAAAGAGAACGAGGTGAATCGGAGCCGGTTGTAGTAACATCTGTTGATGATGGGAAAAAATATAAATATTTATCCAATGGAGATTATGAATTAGCTGAAAGCTATGTTAAAATTGACTTTAATGAAAACAACCAATTAACAATAGCCATAGAGGGACCTGTTAATAAAAAGAAACTTAAAGGTGATATTGGGAAATTCTTTAGATTAAACGAAGATAAGCTAAAAGAAAATGGCTACAATTTAAAAAAAGTGATAAAGTATGTGCAAGGTGAAATTGATAAAAATTGGATTCAAATTTCAAATAATAAAATTCAATTTAAACCCAATTTAATAAAATTTGAATGTGCTTTTGGTGGTCTAAAAATTGCACTTGTGATTTTGAAAATTTTATATCTATTTCTTAAAAATGAAAATCCTGCGATAAAGTTCAATGAAAGCAACATTGTCAATATATTAAAAAATAAATCTGATAAAGTATGGGATTTTTGTCATTTTTACTCTTTGGGAACACCTCTATTTGATGAGGTTGAAAATGAAATTTCTCATCATGTATTTATTCGAGGGGACAAAAATAACAAACAAATTATTGGTTATATAAAATTATTTAGTATCACTCCATATGTATGCATATTAGATAATAACTACAATGGAGAGGATTTTTCGTATAGCTATGGGTATAATTTATTGGCTCAACATGAGTTTATACCAACTTGCCATGAGCTAGCAGAAACAAATAATTTGGATCAACTGCTAAATTATGCAAAGAATTTTGAAATTGCCTCTAATAATATCAGACAAGATTTAGGTCGAATCATGGAGCTATATTATCAATTAAATCCGCACAAAAAATGGAATGAAATTCAATGTAGTGTATATTCAGAGATAAAAGAACGATTAGGTGAAGAACTTGCTAATTTCCCAAGAATTAAGGATGCAATTAATATTTTGGGGCAAAATGGCGGGTGGCACTTTACAGAAAAAGCAGATGATAAACAAAAAAAAGAAATAATAAATAATCTTACGAATATAATTTTAAAATATATTTTTACAGATTTTCTTAAAAATTATTTATCATAAATTACTTTATGGTTGAAATAACAAAATCATCATGTGTCATGAACCAAAAGGAGAGTGGATTAGATGATTAAGTATGTAAAAATGAATGAGGAGATGGAAGTTCCTTGTATGGTTTGTGGAGGAAATTCTAAAATTTTTCTAGTAAAGAAAATGCGCCATACAGATAAATATTCATTTTACATTTGTGAAAAATGTTTTAAAAGTTTTCAAAGAGATATGCAAGAAGCAAAAGTTAAAGAATACAAAGAAACAGATATTGCTCAAATTTTAAATCAAGCAAGAGAATAACAACTATTACATTTTTCTTTAAAAAATTATTTTAATCATTACATTTATGATTACATTTTTATATTACATACATAAAAAATCATTCTAAAAATGTAATGGTTATTTTGTAAGTAATCTAAATTAGATAACTTGTTATTAAAAACGGTTATTAGATAGAACTTAAGAGAGTTTTAAACGATTTTTAAAAATTTTCTCTAACATTACATTTGGGGTTAAGATTACATTTTTTGAGATAAAAATGTTGCTTCCCTTAAATATTTTTAAACGTGGAAATATGTATTTTAAATGGGTTTCCGACAAGTGGGAAATTTTTAAATAAAACCTATTCAAATGTAATGTTCTTATCCTTTTTTTATCCTTTTTAAAACCTAAACAGTGTGCGAGATTGAGGGTAAAATGCAGAGAATGAAAGGAAAAAAGGATAATTTTAAGGATAAGAAAAGGATAAAAAGGATAATTCTGACACTACATTTCTTTAGACATGGGAAGAGGCAACAAACGCCAATAAAACTAAACACTTTCCCGATTGCTTAACATTCACTATTTATAAAACTATCTTTCTAATTATAATAAAATGAGAAATATAATTGTTGGGGTAGAAACCCCAACCTACAAGCTCATTGTCTTGCAGGTTGAGAATTTCCGACTATAAAGAAACATGGCAATACAGAAAAGGGAAACTGGGGAGAAAGCCTATAATTATACTTGCAGTTTGAGAAAAAGTGACAGATGAAATGATAAATATAATTGTTGGGGTAGAAACCTCAACCTACCAGCTTTTTTCTTATGTTTAGGTTGTCTTGCAAACCTTTGTTTTTGGTGTTAAATATTAATTAGACAAAACAAAAATTTAAATTCGCAGGAGTCTTAAATGAAAATTAAAATTCTTTTATTAAGTATATTAGCATTATTTATTACTAACGTTAGTTTTGCTCGAGATTATATTCAATATGATTTCAATGGCAGACCTTCAAAGATTGGAGATGAGTATATCCAATATGATTTCAATGGTAAACCTTCAAAGATTGGAGATAGATATATTCAGTATGATTTTAATGGCAGACCTTCCAAAGTAGGAGATGAATATATTCAGTATGATTTTAATGGTAGAGCATCAAAAGTCGGTGATAGATATATTCAATATGACTTCAATGGTCGTCCCTCAAAAATAGGAGACGATTATATTCAATACGATTTCAATGGAAGACCAACTAGTATTGGTTACTAATAAAAAGTGAAAAATCTTCTCATAGTTTGAGATGTATTAAATTATCTCTGAGATTAAGATGAAAACACTTGACTTCTGTTGAAACAAGAGTAATTAATGTCATTGTAAAAGGTCTTTAAACAAGATTTAAAAGGGTTTTAAATGAACAAATTACATTTACTCCATGATGCAGAAAAATTATATTGTGTTGAAAATTTAAGTCCAGAAATAATTGCCGAAAAATTAAATATCTCACGCAGAACTGTTTTTAATTGGAAAAAGAAATACAAATGGGACAATCATATTGTTAAAACAAAAGATTTTTCAAAACAATTTGCTGGTGATATTTATAACATCGGCACAAAACTTCTTGCAAAATTAAAAGATTGGAAATATTCATCTTTTCATAAATTTGTTCAAAATAAATTTTATGATATCAATTGGGGCAGTAATACAGATATTAAAGAAATAATTGATTTGAATTTTGAATAAACTTCTTCCCACCTTACGGAAATTTTTATCTTTTTCCTATCCTTGATAACATTCAAACCCAGTCCGAGTTTGAGGCAAATTTTCACAAACCAACTGGAAAAAAGGATAATTCTATGGATAAATAAAGGATAAAAAGGATAATTTTTCTTAAACTTGAGGAAGTGGATAAAACTTAAACAACACCTAAATTATACCAATATTTCCAATTTCAAATTTATCCGTTAGATTATAGAAACTAAATTTTCGTGGAGAATTTGGTATTTCTTCGTCCGAAAATGACGTGTTTGACGGTTATAATAAAACCAAAAGAGGTGTTTATTATGATGATTAGTCCGCAAGAGTTTGAAGATGATTTGAAAACAGAGAGTTTGGAAAATATTATCAAAATAAAAAATTCTTTAATTCGGGAAATTAAATATTTTGAGAAAAATAAAGACATGATTTTGGCTCAAGATATCATAATTTGCCCGTCCCAAGAAGTGGTTTACAAAATGAATTTGCTCTATCTTGACGTTTGCAACAAGCTAATTCGAGCAAAAACAGAGTCTAAAAATGTTCAATAATAACAGTAAAATTTTAAAATTTTCTTTTTCGCAAAATTGTATTTTTGATATAAATGACAAATATTCTTTTGAAAAATATTGTGATGATTGGATTTTGTCTTATTCGGGCATGAAAGAATTTTTTGGGGTAGTGAAAATAGACGATTATCAAAATTTTAACAGGCAAATTTTATCAATAATGGAACCATGGAAGAGAAAATATTTCCCAAAATACGATATTTGCGACGGTTTGGAATGGCAACTTGATATCAAATTATCGAACAGAAAAAATATTCTGCATTATTGCGGACATCGTGAAAAGCCGACAAATTTTTATGTTTTAGAAAATTTATTAGACGGATATTTTGTTTGATAAAAAATACCATATCCTGTCAAAAAGTCATATCCTTAAGCGTATCTGGGGATTTTAATTTTTTTGCTTTTTATAATTTAAAAAAACAATATTGCCCGAGTGGCTAATTGTTTCTTGCTTTTCAAAATTGTAAAATTGAGCAAAAGATTGGGTTAAATATGATTAAATTAACGGGAAACGAACATTTATTAGATGCAGTTTTTGAGTATTGCGAAGATATAATTACCGTTAAGGATTTGAACCAGAGATATGTCGCCTACAACAAGGCGTTTTTGAAACATATCGGAATTGAGGACGGCAATGCTGTTCTCGGCAAAACCGTTCAGGAGATTGTTCCAAAGTCCGCTTGTGATGTGATTGAGGAAAATGTCAGAAAAGTTATTACCGAGTTAAAACCATGCACTTACACTTTTGTGCTGAACAAAGACGGGTGCAGCAAATATGTTAAACAAACTGCAACTCCCGTAATCCGAAATGGCGTCCTTACTAATATTTTAATGGTTTCCTCCGATATAACTAATGAAGAATGTTTAAATGAAAAATTGATTGAAAAGAATTATCAACTTAATACTTTACTCGAATATTTACCGTTTTTTGTTTACATGAAAGATAAAAATCGCAAACTTGTTGTTGCGACAGAAAAATCGAGAAATTTTGTCGAAAACGGTGTTGATAATTTATCTGCCGATATTCGTCTTGATATCCCCACTGCTACTGAGCAGGTGGCTAACGAGGACAACTACGTTTTGCAAAATAAAAAATATCTTTCAAAAGAAAAAACCGCTATCGATATTAATGGTAAAACTCACTGGTACAGAATACATAAGGCACCTATTTTGACTGAAAATAACGACATAAACGGACTTGTTACCATTGCGAAAAATATTGACAAAGAAAAACAATTGGAAACTCAAAAAAATCTGTTTTTGGCAACGTTATCTCACGATTTGAAAAATCCGATGCAGGCACAAATAAGTTCTTTGAATATGTTGTATCGCCAACTTGTCGGCAAAATGAATGATGACCAAAAGGAAATTTTTGAACTTATTATTGAATCTTCAATTTATATGAAAACTATGCTTTGCACTTTGTTGAAAACTTGCAAAGAAAGTGACGGTGCAATTCAATTGGAACGCAAAAATTTTGATATGAAAAAAATCATAAATCGTGCAGTTAAAGAAATTAAAGAACTCGCTGCGTGCAAAAAAATTACGCTGTCCGTGAGTTCAATTTCCGATGAAAATTTTGTCTTTGCCGACGAAAATCAAATGAGAAGAGTCGTTTCAAATTTGTTGAACAATGCGGTAAATTATGCGTTTGAAAATACTGAAATTAAAATTTCTTTGTTGTCAAAAGGTGAAAAATTCTTTTTGAAAATTCAAAATCGAAGCGACATAATTTCTGACAGTTTGAAAAAACATATTTTCGATAAATATGTTTGCAGTGATAATTTGCAAAATAACAGTCAAACAGGGTTGGGCTTGTATTTTTGCCGAAAAATTATTGAGGCTCACGAAGGTCACATAAGACTTTATAACAATGAATATGAAAATATTTTTGAGGTGGAACTTCCGCTGACAAACGAAAATTCAGTTCTTATTTCACAAGTCGTTTTGTAATTTGTGTTGAAATTTTCATGTTGATGCTCAAAATTTTGGGTTAGTTAAAATTGCTTTTGAATTTTTTCCACCAATTTTTTGCTTTTTCAACTTTATCTTCAACAAATTCTTTTCCGTCTGAATAGACTTCTTTTGCAGTATCTATGCCTTTTTCAACAGTAGGTCTTAAAGCGTAATCGACTTTACCGAGTCCTTTTGCGATTTTATTTTGAACTTTTGCTCCGAGTTTTTCCGAATCCAATTTTTCCGCAGTTGTTGCTTCTTCTAAGTCTGTCAAAGAAATATCATTAACGTTTTCCATAAATTCATCTCTCGGGTAAGTAATTGTTTTGCTTGTATCCCAAGGATTTACGACATAAACGTTATCATCATCAACCGATTTGATGCTGTAAACGTGTTTGTTTGTGATAGTTCCGTCTGTTATTGACTCATCTTCGCCCTTGAAACTGCAAACTACGGCGTAATCGTCGGGATTATTTTGAAGTTTATCAAGGAGTTTTTCGCCCAAACCGTCTGCATTAATTACTCTCGGGTCAAGCCAATATTCAGCCTTTGTTCCCGTGAGCAAATAAACCGCTTCGTCTGTCATACCGTTGTTAAGCGGGTCATTTTCTGTTGTTCCGATTGATTTGTTGTGAGCCCTATCGAACGGGTAAATGCTTGCTTCTTTATTTTGGATATTTTCTTTTCTGTATTTTGCAAATGCCATTTCCAAAATATTCATGTCGGTATCGCCCTCAGAATAAGACTTTTCACCGTCTTCGTATTGGTTAAGGGCAATTTCTTCTGCCGAGAAAGTATATTCTTTATTTCCGCCGACGAGTTTAACTGTGACACTGCCGTCATCGTTGTGTGTGATTGCTTTGTTAAGGATTTCTTGTCCCTTTTCGGAATAACTTAATGCGGTTACGCCCGCTAAAACCCAACAATCGTTGATATCTTGTTGTTTTGTGTTGCCGATAACGCCGTCGCTGTCATATTTTACGGTTGTTTTATTGCTTGCAACTTTTCCGTCTTTTCCATATTGAGTTACGACTGTTTTTCCTATTGTATCGACGGTTTGTGTTTTAGAACCGTCATCTGCGTATGTGTAAGTTGTTGTTTTGTCTTTTAATAAACCTTCAAAATCCTCTTCTTTTGAAATTAATCTTCCTTGAGAGTCATATTTTGATGTAATTTGGGAATTATTTTGCGAGATTACATCTTTAACTGTTTTTGAACCGTCTTCGTTTACGGTTGTTTTGCTGCTTTTTACGACATTACCGTCTTTGTCGGTTGTGAGTGTTGTTTTGCTGCCGTCTTCATACGAAAAATTCATTTCGTTTCCGTCAATTTCCAATGATGAATTGATGGCTGACATTGCGTTTTCATAAAAAAGTTCCAAGTCTTCGGCAGAAAGAACCGTGTCGTCTTCTTTTCCGTCGGCAGTGCTTAAAGCAGCCATATCTTGGATTTCTTCTTTTGTGACAATTCCGTCTTTGTCCGCATCAAGAGCGTTGAAAATATTTTCAAGCCCGTAAGCATTTACTTGAAAATAGGTTGAGGGCGGAACATTTTTGATTTCGGAACGCATTTTTTCAAAATTTGCTTTGGCATCGTTAAGCGAACCCTCAAAAATACTGCCGTTAATAATGCTTCCGTTCTTGACGTTTTTCTTTCCTCCAAGAGCCTGAGCATCTTGAAACTGCTCGTCAGTACCTTTTAAGGTGAACCATTCTTTTGTATATTTTCTGATTCCGTCCACTAAACTTACCTTACACATGTGTATGACAATTTGTCATATTTCTATTATCGGATAAAAAAATTTTTTCTTTAATCATTATTTTTGAATTATTTTCATTTTTGCGATTTCGTTGACAGAATGCGGGTTTTTGTTTTAACATTTAACTAAAGAAAAAGGAAAATAAATGGGTAAAATTATTTTAACGGGTGACAGACCGACAGGAAAACTTCACGTCGGACATTATGTCGGTTCTTTGAGAGAACGTGTAAGACTTCAAAATACGGGCGATTTTGACAAGATTTTTATCATGATTGCAGACGCTCAAGCGTTGACGGACAACGCCGAACACCCTGAAAAAGTCAGAGAAAATATTATTGAAGTTGCCCTTGATTATTTGGCTTGCGGTTTAGACCCTGAAAAATCAACCATTTTCATTCAATCAATGATTTCTGAATTAACGGAATTGACTTTTTATTATATGAATTTGGTCACGGTTTCAAGAGCACAAAGAAATCCGACGGTTAAGACAGAAATTAAAATGAGAAATTTTGAGGCAAATATCCCTGTCGGATTTTTGGCGTACCCAATCAGCCAAGCAGCCGATATTACGGCGTTTAAGGCAACGACGGTCCCTGTCGGTGAAGACCAAAAGCCGATGCTTGAACAGTGTCGTGAAATTGTCCATAAATTTAATGCTCTTTATGGAGAAACTTTGGTCGAGCCTGAAATTTTGCTCCCGAAAAATAGTGCTTGCCTCAGACTTCCCGGAATTGACGGAAAAGCAAAAATGAGCAAATCTTTGGGTAATTGCATCTATCTCTCCGATGAATCCGAAGTCGTTAAGAAAAAGATTATGTCTATGTTTACGGATCCGAATCACCTTAGGGTTGAAGACCCCGGTGAAACGGACAATAACCCCGTATTTATTTATCTTGATGCTTTCTGCCGTGATGAGCATTTTGAAGAATTTTTGCCCGATTATAAAAATTTAGACGAATTAAAGGCTCATTACCAAAGAGGCGGACTTGGCGATGTTAAGGTTAAAAAATTCTTGAACAATGTTCTTCAATCAGAACTCGAACCGATTAGAAATCGCCGTAAAGAGTGGGAAAAAAGAACTTCTGACGTTTATGAATTTTTGAAAGTCGGAACTTTTGCCGCAAAAGAAGTTGCCGCTCAAACTTTGCATGAAGTCAGAGATGCTTTGAAAATCAATTATTTTGATTATTTGAAATAAAATTCGATTTTGGAATAAAAAAAGTTGCATCAACATTTATCGGTGCAACTTTTTGTTTGGAAAATTTTAAATTATGAATTTGCTTTTGCTGCCGCATATTCGATTAAGCATTTTGCCAATTGGTCGGGGCAACTTGTTCCTTTTCCGCCGCAATCAATTCCTCTCAATTTTTCTGCAACATCTTTGATTTTCATTCCTTTGATGAGGCTTTTTATACCTTGCAAATTGCCGTTGCAACCGCCTAAAAATTCTGCATCAACAATAGTGTCGTTATTTTCAATTTGAAGCAAAATCATTTTGCAACAAGTGCCTGAGGTTTGATATTTTATTGTTTCTTTTGCCATTTTAATCCTCTTTCTTATTTTTCGGGAATGCTTCGCAACAAAGTTGGCATGCCGTAAATATTTTTGAAGCCTTTAAATTTTTTCTGAAACATTTATATTTCGGACTGTTGATAATTTCTTTTAGCGATTTTTCTCTGACAGAGCCGATTTTGTACGCCAAACAAGGGTAAATGTCGCCCTCGGGGTTTATGAAAAGATTGCAGAACGGAATGACGCAAGGTTCGTAAAGATCCGTAACGTGGTCGTGTCCGTGTTCAAATAAATATTTTAACTGCTTCAATCCGTCCATGTTCGGTTTGAATTTCGGAGCCCAACGGAGTTTTGTCGGAGAATGTTTTGAAATTTTTACCATTTCTCTGTAAACAGCCTCAAATGACTCCATATCAAAATATTGCTCAAGCGGATATTCCTGCTTGTAAAATTCTTCCGTGAAATTTTCTCTCAAAATCGGGTATTGTCTTAAATTATTGTTTCGGAGAACGGCAATCGAGAAGAAATCAATTCCTTTTTTAGAACACCATTCGTAAAGTTTAAGCAAATCTTCGTGATTGTCGGGAAGAAGAATTGTTTTTACATCGGTTAAAATTTTGTGTCTTTTTTGCTTCATCATCGACATCATCATGTCCGTTTTTTCCATTAATGTGTCGAAAGCACCTTCATGACATCTGTTTTTGTCATGATTTTTTCCCCAACCGTCAAGAGAAAATGAATATAATAATAATTTATTCTTAATAAAATCCTCAAATAATTCTTCCGTTAACAAAAGACCGTTTGTGTAAAGATTAACTTTTCCGGGGGTTTGCTCCGATGCGGCGTGATAAATTTCAAGAAATCCTTTTCTTGCCAAAGGTTCGCCTCCGATAATAGAAATATTTGCAAATCTCGGAATTTGCTTGATAACCTTAATCCACTCTTCTGTCGAGAGTTCGTTTTTGAGTTGTCTTTCTTCATGTCCCAAATAACAATAAGGACACTTCAAATTGCATCTGTAAGTTACATCAAGAAAATATCGGATAGGTGCGTGAACACTGCCGTCCTTTTCGTTGAAAGACCAGTTTGAATATGCTGTTCTGACTAAATCAAAAATATAAGAACAATCAATTAACATTCGGTTTCTCCTATCTATTTGATTATATTATTTTAAAATATTTTTACAAGTAAAATGCACCGCAATACAATCGTTTTGGGAGTATATACTCTAATATATTCAGAATTATTAAATCGTCGAATAGCATGGTATTATTGGATTTTACAAGTTAACATTTTGTAACATGTCTAAAATAAAAAGGCAATTTTTTTTATCTTTGATTTTTTATATAAGAGTAAATCAGAATAAATGGATTTAATAATTCATTTAAAGATTTACGATTTAAAGATAGAAGATAGGATAGAAAGTTAATAGGAGAGAAAATTATGATCGGAGCAAAAGACCAAATCGACAAATTGTTGGTACAAAAGTATGCAATGGAAAAAGTAGATAATTCATCATTGACGACATTGGTGGATTCAAATAAGATGTTAGAAACGATTACAGATTATGCGGACATGCAGAGAAATATGTTGGCATTGAATGCCAGACTACAGAATGTATGTTCGGCAATCAATGCCAAATCGGCAATTTATGTAAACAGAAGAAGGGTATCACAACCTACAAAATAAGGTGAAGTTGCCCTTTGGGGGCAACTATGAAAAAGATTATACTTGCATCGTCATCGCCACGAAGACGAGAATTGTTAACCAAGATTACGACAGACTTTGAAATTGTAACGCCTACTTTTGACGAGTCAAAATTTTATCTCTCAACTAATCCTATCTCTATTGAAACTCTCTCTCTATCTAAAGCAAAATCAATCTCTATTAAATTAACAATATCCGCTCTTGTTATAAGTGCGGATACTGTTGTTATTTACGGGGACAGGATTATGGGTAAGCCGAAAAGTCGGGAAGAGGCTTACGATATGATAAAGACTTTGAGCGGAAAAACTCATCATGTTGTTACAGGAGTTGCTGTTGTTGATGCGGAAACGGGAAATTACAAAACGAGCCACGGCACGACTTATGTAACTTTTAACGAGTTGTCCGATGAAGATATTTACGGTTATATTGATGACAAAAAACCTTACGATAAGGCGGGTGCGTACGGTATTCAGGAGTTGCCCGAAAATTTTGTAAAATCGATTGACGGTGAATTTGACAATGTTATGGGATTGCCGACAAAAATCTTAATAAATATTTTAGAGGATATGAAATAAACTTGTATTCATGATATAGTCGTTTTGTGTTTATACGTTTGAAAAACGAGAAAGGATTAGACATGGCGACTGCAAAAACTGTTGAAACAGTAAGAGCGTTAATCAGAGATATTCAAGATTTCCCGAAAAAAGGAATTTTATTTAAAGATATTACAACGGCATTGAGAGATAAAGACGGTTATAAAGCGATTATCGACTTTATGAAAGACAAATTTGCCGATAAGAAAATTGACTATATCGCAGGAATGGAATCGAGAGGATTTATTTTCGGTGCGACATTGGCTTATGAATTGGGTTGCGGATTTGTTCCGTTGAGAAAACCCGGAAAATTGCCGGCAGAGGTTATCAGCGAAAGTTATGATCTTGAATATGGCAAAAACACATTGGAAATTCACAAAGATGCAATCGAAGCAGGCAAAAGAGTTTTGATTGTAGATGATTTACTTGCAACAGGCGGAACGGCACTTGCTGCTTGCAATTTGGTAAGAAAAGTCGGTGCGGAAGTTGTCGGAATGGCTTTTGTTATTGAACTTGCTGATCTTAACGGTAGAGCAAAAATGCCGCAAGATGTTGAAGTTGTTTCAATGCTTGTTTATTAATTTAAAAAAATCATTATAATTTTTATCGGGGGAAGTTTTGGCTTCTCCCGAAATTTAAGACGGTAAAATATGGGTGATGAAGATAAGCAGTTTGAGGCATCTCAACAGAAACTGCAAAAAGCGAGAAAGGAAGGACAGGTTGTAAAGTCGAAAGATTTTTCGACTGCACTTTCTTTGATGGTAATGTTTGTCGTTATCGTCAAAACGTCACCGCTTGTTTGGGATCAAATTACGAAACTATTTGTTCTTCTGTATGAGCAGATACCATCTGCACATATTTCTGATATCGGATTGCCGTATTTGCTCACTGTTGCGTTGGTTCCGACGTTGATAATTATTTTGCCGATTTTGTTTGTTGCTGCTTTTGTTGCAATTTTGGGGGATTTTATTCAAGTCGGACCATTGGTTACGACAACGCCTTTGGTGCCGAAATTGGACAAATTAGACCCGAGTAAATATTTTAAGAATTTATTTTCGCCAAAGACGGCATTTGAACTTGTCAAAAATATTGTTAAGGTATTTTTGTTGGGTGTAATCGGTTATATGGTTTATAAATCGCACCTTGAGGCGATTTTGTCGTTGATTGCGATAGATAATAATTTTGCCGTTATGATGGAGTTCGGAAATTTGGTAACGGACTTCGTTATGAAAGCGGGAATGGCATTTTTGGTAATTGCAGCCGCTGACTACGGAATGACGAGATGGAAGTTTATGAACGACCAAAAAATGTCATTTAAGGAAGTCAAGGACGAATATAAAAACCAGGAAGGCGACCCGAATGTTAAGGCTGCTTTGCGGCAAAGACGGCAACAAATGTTACACAAAGGTATGATGGACGCCGTGCCGGATTCTGATTTTGTTGTGACAAACCCGACTCACGTTGCTTGTGCATTGAAGTATGACCAAGAAAGTATGGAGTCGCCGAAACTTGTTGCAAAGGGAACCGAGTTGATTGCGAAAAAAATTATTGAAATTGCAAGAGAACACGATGTTCCCGTAATTGAAAATCCGCCGGTTGCAAGAGCGTTATTCAGGCTTGTTGAGCCGAATTGTTATATTCCGCCCGACTTGTATAAAGCGGTTGCAGAAATTTTACTTTTCGTGTATAGTTTACGTAGAAAGCAAAATAAGTAGTACTATGCTTTATTTTTGAATGGTCGAGAAAAACGCATGTGTGCGGTGGTAGCGAATCAAGTGCAAGCGAAGATACAAGATTACATAGAATTAATTGAAAAAGTTGCAAAAGTTGAGCAACGACGTATTCCTTCTCACATGGTTGAGTATGAGGAACTCGTCAGCATAGGTATTATTGCCATTCAGACCATGATTAAGGGCAAAACGGAACAACAACTTGCACGTTATAATAATGCGTACATTTCGACTGCTGTCAGATGGGCTATCAGAAACGAACTTCGTAATCGTTACAAATGGTATTCTTTGAAGAATACAAAAGAAGTTGAAAGCAGTGAGGACGGAGAATCCGGCGTCGAAAGTTCCGGTGAAGACGAAAAAATTTCTCCGCATAAAGTCAGAGAAGCAATTTATACGACCATTTTGTCGATTGACAGTTTGCAACAGGCAAACGGTGATAATGAGTCACCTTTCGACTTTATTCGTGATACTTCGGCACTTCCTGATGAAAGGGCTGAAATTTCCGAATTGGGAAAAGTTATCAGAGAAGCAATCGCAACTCTTCCGCAAAAAGACAGAACGATTGTTGAATATCGTTTTTACAGAAACATGCAGGTTAAGGAAATTGCGGCTCAAGTTGGTTTGTCCTCGTCAAGAATTACCAGAATTGTTCAATCGGCATTGAATTACGTCCGTGAATATCTCCAAAAACGTGAACATTACGGCTACTAATTTTATATATTTATATTAATTTCGTGGTCTTGAAAATTTATTTGTGGTAGAATGATGCCCATACGAACCTTTAAGATTGGGCGTAATGAATTTATTTTCAATAAAAAACATTTTCAATCTGTTGTGTGTATTGACGATTTTGTTGTCGGCAAATTCTTGTTTTGCTGAGGAAAATTCGTTTGAGAATTACGAAGATATCGGGATTGATGAGGAATTATTTGCACCTAACGATTACGTGATGCAGAGAGAAGATTATTTTATTAATCAAAAAAACGACAGTATTTCTAAAATCGAGCGAAAATTTCAAATTAATTACGAAGTTGATGAAAACGAATCAGGCAGCGAGGGCAGTGGGATTAAGTTTAAACTTGACGAACCGTTCGAGTTGAAACTTGCAGAGCCTGATGTTTCTCCGTTTAGGAAAGAAAAACAAAGTCTTATGAATTTGTTTAGGGAAGACGGATATCAATTTGAAAAAGGGCTTATTCAAAGTCAGAGATTTACGTATTTTTTGCATGGCGGAAACGTAATGACGGCACAGCGTGGAAAGGATTTCAGCGATACTTTTGAATATGCTGCGAATGAATTTCAATCGTCAACAGTTTTCAGAAATGGACAGACTCGTTTTGACTGGGGTGTAAACTTTACAAGGACAAGAAAGTACAATCAAAATATTCTTGCAAAAATTTCTTATGCCGAACTTTGGCATATTTTTAACGAAAATCAAAAAATGGTAATCGGCAATTGCAGAACGCAAAACGGTTATGAGGGCGGTGCATCGTCTTCACAGTTGAAGTTTATAAACAGGAGCCAAATTGCAAGAACGTTTGCAAATTCGATTTCCGATAATATCAGAAACCGTGGAAAATATAAATATTTTGAATATGACCTTGGGATTTCAGACGGAAGCAGATATTGGCAAAATGTCTTTAATGGCTTTGACACAACGCTTTTGATGAGTGTGAAACCGCTTGCAAAAAATCCCGAAAAATACGGCAAATTAAAAGTCGGCGGCAGTATTGATCAGGGGCGTGCCGAGGGAACAACGTGGACAGTTGTGGGCGGACATGCACTTTATGATTATAAAAATAAAGTCGGGGTTGATTTTGAATATCAATATGCGGACGGCTATGCTGGTTCGTGGTATAGCAAGGATAAGGCTCACGGCTTGTATGCAACGGCATATTACTTTGTAACACCGAGAGTTCAGGTGCTTGCGAGATATGATTATTTCAAAAATTTTGATACAAATAAAGAAAATATTGAGTACACGGCAGGTGTGAATTATTGGTTTGCAAAACGTGGAAAGTTAATGCTCAACTATGTTTTGGCGAAAGCAAATACTTGCCCTCAACCGTCACATAAAATTTATATCGGAGCAGATTTTACAACATATAGTGTTCTTGATGCTATTTTTGAGCATTTGTAATTTGTTTTGTAAAAATTAAAATTTGTTTGTTTTGTAAATGCGTTGCCCTTTTTGGCAAGACGCTATAAAATGTTTTTATGGATTTTTTAGAAAGAAATAAAGCATTATTTGCAGAAATTGAAGAAAAGATTGCAAAAAAACCTCAAGACGTTGAGAATTATTTGCTTTTGGGCAAATTGTACGTGATGGGTGGTCAATTTGATAATGCGATTGAGGTTTACGGAAAACTTCTCGAGATAGACCCTTTGAGTTCGCAAGCACTTATAAATACGGGAAGTATTTATTTTTTCAAAAAAGAGTATGAAAAAGCGATAGATATGTTCTCGAGGGTGCTTGAAACCGATGAGGCGAATTTTTCGGCATATTACAATTTGGGAAACACTTATGCCGAGTTAAAGCATTACAATCAGGCAATGCACGCATATAAAAAGGCATTGGCTTGTGATGATAAAAATCCTGATTTATATACGGCAATTGCTATTTTGCACCAAGATATGTGCGAATATCCCGATGCGATTGCGAATTTCCAAAAGGCGTTGGACTTAGAACCTAAAAATCCCGAGTTTAACAGTAATCTTGCCTGTGCGTATGTCAAAATGAAGATGTATAAAGAGGCGGTTTATTATTTCAAAAAATCGCTTGATGGTGTGCCTGATGACCCGAAAACACTTTTGCACTTGGCAAATGTGTATTCTTCAATGAAAGATTTTGAGAATGCAAATTTGTATTTTGAACTTGCACTTCAGTATGATGAAAATTATTACGAGGCATATATTTGCATGGCAATTTCGCTTTGTGACGAGGGCAAGGTCAATGAGGCTTATGCAGTTTATGATAAGGCTTTAGAGGTTAATCCGAACCGTTCAAATGCTTATGTTTTGAAAGCAAATTTGATGGTGTCGAACTCGGAATTTGCAGAGGCATTGAAGTTGTATCGAAAGGCGATGGAGATAGAGCCGAAATCTCCGAAAATTTATATTCATGCGGGCAATACGTCTGTGCTTGCGGGGGATTTAATCGGTGCTATAAAAGATTACAAAAAGGCTGTAAATCTTTTACCTGATGACGAGCAAACTTTGTTGATGTATTACGATACGGTAAAAGATTATGTGAATAAAAAATATGACAAGGAGCAGTTTAGTGGCACAAAATAACACGGTTTATCCGATAGAAAAAATTATTTCAGTTTTATCATATTTCACCTGTGGATTTGTGGGATTATTGTATTTGATAATCGCACTTTTGCAAAAACAGGGATTGCGTTCATTTTTGAGATATCACGTTTTTATGTCGATATTTTTGTCAATATTGATTTATATTGTTTCAAAAGTTTTGATTTTGGTGATAAATATTTTGGGATATATTCCTTTCGTAAAAGCGGTTGTTTTCTCGTTGACAGTAGCATTACAGAGTGAAATTGTTTCGTTCGGATTTATCAATTTTTCGCTTATAACACTTTTGATTGCACTTCTTTATACGTACCTTTCAATCGGTGCAATTATGGGTAAATATACGTATTTGCCGTGGATAAGCGAGATTATCAGTTATAATATGCGACAATAAAATTGGAGATAGAAAATGAAATTTGATACAATTTTGGTGCAAGGCGGACATAATCCGTCAGAAAATCGAAATGCAATTGCCGTACCGATTTATCAGACTACGGCGTATAATTTTAACGATGTTCAATTTGCTGCTGATTTGTTTGATTTGAAGGTCGGCGGAGATATTTATACGAGAATTTCCAACCCGACAACTCAGGTTCTTGAAGAAAGATTGGCAATGGCAGAGGACGGAATCGGTGCATTGTGTGTGTCTTCGGGACAATCGGCATCGTTGATTGCGGTTTTGAATATTGCAAAGGCGGGCGATGAAGTTGTTGCGTCGGAGAATTTATATGGCGGAACGATTAATCTTTTGGGCATTACGCTCGAAAAAATGGGCATAAAAACAAGATTTGTTTCAAGCCAAAATCCAGAGGATTTTCAAAAAGAAATTAACGAAAAAACCGCATGTATTTTTGCGGAAGCATTAACCAATCCGTCGATTGCGATTGCAGATATTGAAGGACTTGCAAAAGTCGCTCACAGGAACAATTTGCCCTTGATTATCGATAATACGGTTGCAACTCCGTACTTGTTAAATCCGATTAAGTTCGGGGCTGATATTGTTGTTCACTCAACGACAAAATACATTACGGGACACGGAAACGCTATGGGCGGCGTGATTGTTGATTCGGGCAATTTCGATTGGTATTGTTCCGATAAATTCAAATGTATTACGGATAAAGACCCGAGTTATCACGGTTTGAGTTATACCGAAGCATTTGGCAAGGCGGCATATATTGTTAAAGCAAGGGCTCAACTTTTGAGAGATTTGGGTTGTTGCCAAAGTCCGATTAATGCGTATTTGACGATTATCGGGCTTGAAACGTTGTCGCTTCGTATGCAAAAACATTCGGATAACGCACTTAAAGTGGCAAAATATCTTCAAAATCATAAGTTTGTCAAATCCGTTTGCTACCCTGCATTAGAGGGTAATCAGTATTATGACCTTGCGAAAAAATACTTGCCGAAAGGTGCATCTTCGCTTTTAAGTTTTGTAATTGATGGCGACAGAGCGGTTGCGACGAAATTCCTTGAAAACATAAAAATGTTAATACACGCAACAAATATCGGCGATGTCCGCACGATTGTAACGTATCCTGCTTTGACAACGCATAGACAATTAACCGCAGAACAATTGGAAGAGTGCGGAATCAGCGAAAGTTTCATAAGACTTTCAGTCGGAATTGAAGATGTGGACGATATCATCGCTGATATTGAGCAAGCACTTGAAAAAGCGATGGCTTAGCACTTCGTTTCGTATTCAAGCCAAATATAGGAAAAAGTTTTTTCAATATTGAGGAACGCATCGACTGTTTCGGGCAGGAATTGAGTTCCTTTTTGTTGTTTGAAAAATTCGATTGTTTTTTCGTGAGAAATTGCGGGCTTGTACGGCTTTTTTGTTCTCATTGCATCGTAAACATCAGCAATCGCCATAATGCTTGCCTCGAGCGGGATTTCATCACCTTTTGATCCGTCGGGATAACCTGTTCCATCGGGGCGTTCGTGGTGTGAGCGGGCAATTTTTTGTCCTGTTCGGATAAAACTGCTTTCTCCGAATGTTTTGATAACGTTGTCTAACGTTTCATCGCCAATGAGGGTGTGGGTTTTGATGATTTCAAATTCGGCGGGAGTTAATTTTTTCGGATTAAGAAGAACTTTGTCCGGAATACCGATTTTGCCGATATCGTGAAGCGGCGATGCCGCAGTGACTTCCGCCAAAAATCTGTCATCAATAATATCTTTGTATTTTAGATTTTTTTGCAATTCTTTTGCCAAAACGAAAGCATATTTTTGCATACGGTCGAGGTGCTTGCCTGTGTTGTCGTCACGGGATTGGGCAAGGTTTGCAAGTGCCAAAATCGTTTCCATTTGCGGGTGATTGACGGTTTTTAAAATTTCGTTCATTTCGTTTGTGAAAGCGGAATTTTTTTCTTGAGCCTTTTTGTGAGTTTTGATGACTTCAAGTCGGTGGTCAATACGATTTTTAATTTCATCTTCGTTAATTGGCTTGGAAATATAGTCGGAAGCACCTGTTTCAAAGCCTGTTTCCGTAATATCTGTGTCGTTTGTGTCACAGAAAAACATAACTTGAATATGGTGAAATTTATTTTCTGACCTGATTTTTTTGCAAAGTTCAAACGCATTTGTCGGGTCGGATTCGACGTCTATAATCACGATTTCGGGCATGATTTCTTCGATTTGTTCTGTTGCTTTTTCATAGCAATAGTCCGTAAATACTTCGTGACCTTGATTTTGTAATATAATTTTCAAAAATTTCAAATCGACTTCTTTGTTGCCGATAATCATAATTTTAGCCATCGGATTTCCTTTTCACCTCAACGGATTTTATTATAACATATTTTTGATTTTGTGGGTAATTGCGGATTTTTTCGCTTGACAATGCTCTTATAATGAAGTTATAGTAAGGGTATAAGCAGTTTTATAAGGACGAACAAATGATTAAAAATATCGTGTTTGATATGGGTAATGTACTTTTGGAGTGGGTTCCCGAAAATATCGTAAAAAGATTTGTAGATGACCCTGAAAGAGTTGAAAAACTTGCAAAAACAATTTTTGAGTCAGAAATTTGGCACAAATTTGACGCAAATGAAGTTACTGAAGAAGATGTCAGAAATTATGCAAAAGAACAACTCGGCGAAGATTATGCGGAAGATATCGACGAAGTTTTGGATAATTGGCAATATTGTTTACCCGTTCAAGACAGTATGAGCAGACTCGTAAAATACTTCCATAACAAGGGTTTCGGCGTTTATATGCTCACAAATGCCAATGTGAAATTCGTTGAAATTAAACGTGATTTGCACGTTCTCAAATTTATGGATGGCTACATGGCTTCTTATGAAGTCGGCTGTGCTAAACCGAGCGAAAAAATTTATAAAATGTTCTTGAAAAAATTTGATTTGAGAGCGGAAGAATGTTTGTTCATCGACGATTTGGTTGCAAATTGCGACGGTGCAAGAGCAGTCGGCATGACAGCAGTATTGTTTGATGGCGTTTATGACCACCTCGTAGGCGGTTTGAGATATTACGGACTCGAAGTTTAATTAAACTTTTCGGTAATGAAAAATTGAAAATCCTCTGATAATCTGTATCAGGGGATTTTTTATGAATAATTTTACAAATATAATTACTTTTGAAAACAAATCGTGTTGCCCGAAAGTTATTGTTTATTCGGAAGATTTTTATATGTCTTTCTGAAATTGTCAAAATTGCTCTGACGATTGCGTTTGCGACAATTTTAACATGTGGAAAAAACTGTTTTCATTTTAATAAAAAAACGGTTGTTATAACAGTGAATTTTACCTGAAACATCGTTGTTGCAAGGCTTTGCAATAGTATAAAGTTGCAAAATGATGTGTCGTTTGAAAATCCGAAAATTGTAAAAAATTTGCAAAAAAAAGCTCATCTTATATGGATTTAAGATGAGCGCCAACTTTACATTAGCCGAAACACTAATAACACTTATATTTTACATTCAAATTAATTGTATGTCAAGTTTATTTTGAAAAACTTTTAAAATAATTTCAATTTTTACGCTTCTACGAAGGCACTTTTGTCTGCGAGGCAAGCAGGACAAAGAAAATCGTCCGGCAAATCCTCAAACGGAGTATTCGGAGCAATTCCCATTTCAGGGACGCCGATTTCGGGGTCATAGATCCATGTGCAGAGGGTGCAAACATATTTTTTCATCGTTAAGCCTTTTCGTTATTGTCTTTGAGGCACTTGTAAAATCCGCCTTGGTGGTGAACGTAGATACAATTTTTGCCGTCATTTTTTGCTTTGTAAAGGGCATCATCGGCTGTTTTGATAAGGTTTTCGGAATCTGTTGCCGAGGATGGATATTCAGAAATACCGATACTTACGGTTGCTTTTAGGGTAACTTTGTCATCAATCGGGATTTCAATTTTTTCAATATTTTTTCTCAATCTTTCCGCAATGATTGTTGCGTCTTTTGCGGCTGTTTCGGGCAAAATTACCGTAAATTCTTCGCCGCCGTACCTTGCGGGAACGTCGATGTTGCGGCATGTGTTTTTGATTGTCACAGCGATTTCTTTAAGAACTCTGTCGCCGATTAAGTGACCGTATGTGTCGTTGACGTGTTTAAAGTTGTCGATATCCATCATAAGGAGCGAAACGACGTGTTTGTAGCGTGTTGCTCTTGTAACTTCCGCTTCGAGCAATGTTCTGAAGTGGCGGTGGATATAGAGTTTTGTCAAACCGTCTTTTGTTGCCAATTCGTACAATTTTGCGTTATCGATAGCGATTGCCGCCTGATTTGAAAGTGCTTCAATAAATTCCAAATCCTGCTTGTTAAAAAGTTTGTTATTTTTTTTGTTTGTAATGTTGATAACGCCGATTGCCTCACCTTTTGCAATCAAAGGAACGCAAATCATTGATGAGATGTTGTTCATCAAATTTGCCTGTTTAAATCTGGGGTCGTTTTGTCCTAAGTTTGTGATGATTGATTTTTTCTCGGCAAAAACTTTACCCGCAATACCTTCGTTAATCTTGAGTTTTGAGCATTCGATAACGCCGTTGTTGATGTCAAATTCGACTTTCGGGTCTTTCAAACCGTAAACGACTTTGACCTGCAAAGTGTTGTCAGAGATGTCGTAGAGCATTAACGAGCCTTTTTCGGCATCGATTGTTTCCAACGCTCTTCCTAAAATAACTTGGATTAAGCCTTTCAAATCGTCGATGAAGTTGACGGCTTGAGAGATGTTGTACAAAATCGAAAGGTTGTGTAAAGACTTGTGCAAGAACGAAATTTGCGATTGTTGTTCTTCTTGGCGGACAAATTTTACGAGCAACGGTTCAACGCAAGAGAACATTTTGTTCAAAAGCATTAATTCTTCTGCGTCAAACGGTTCGTTGTTTTCTTTTTGACCGATTGAACAAACGCAAAACGGTTCATCGTCTTTGAAAAAGACTTTAAAATAAGCGGAGTTGAAATTTTCAAATGCCGAATTTTCCCAAAGAGTCTTATATTTCGGCGTTCCGTCGGGATTCATTGTTTGGAAAAGTTCTTTGCCCGCATAATTCAAAAAATCTGCATATTCTTCATCAAACTCAAAAGTCATACCGTTTTCGGTACAATTGACGGCTTTATAAGTCATATCTTTTTTGACGAAGAAAATTACATCGTTCAAATTGAAATTATTGGTCATAAAGGAACTGATTTTGTTGAGCAAATCATCAAGAGAATCGGCTTGATTAGCGAGAATATTCAGTTCAAAAAGATTATTCAATTCCAAAAAATTTTTTTGGAGATTATAAATCTTATCCGATAATTCTTGGCTCATTGGCTATTTTTGCCCCTTACTGACACATACTCTGAGTACATTATAGCATGCACCTGAAAAAAACAACAGTAAATTTTATTTTATTTCTGAAAACAGAGCGTTTGTAACGATTTGGGAGTATTTTCCGTAATTATTTGTTGCGACGATTATCACGTTTTTATCATCTTTTGAAGCAACGCCGACAATGCCTTCAGCCCCGTGGATAGGGAGATTGACAACATCTGATTTGAATTTTATAAACGGTACGGTTTGATTAAACGCTCTCATTGAGCCTCTTCCCGTGATTTCAAAATTTTCAAGTCTGAGAACTTTAAAATCTTTTACAAAACCCATAACTTTTTCGTCTGCTTTTTTTGAGTTGAAATCTGCTTTTGTTAAGGTTTCTGTATTTTTAGGTTTTGCCATAAAAAAGTTTTGCGAAGTTGCGGCATGCTTAACATAAACGTAGTTTCCGATTTTCGGGAGTTTGCTTGATGAAACAAGTTCAAATTCCTTGTCTAACTTAGAAAAGTCTGCTATTTGAGCGGCTTTTTCCGCTTTGCTTGTTTGAGCGGGTGAAAGAGGATTGTGGATTAAATCTCGAACAATGTTTGTTCCTCCGATAGCGATAAACCCTACTGCCGCAAGAAGAATGATGATTATGTTAATAAATTTTTTCAAACAACCGAACATTTCTTAACCTCAACTTGTTATTTCATTGTGATTTGACTAAAATTAGTATAGTCATGACAAAACGAGAAATCAATAACATAAACAGCATAGATGTGGATTTGAGCGAAGCAACCCCGATGCTTCGGCAATATCTTGATATTAAGAGAAAATATCAGGGTATAATTTTGATGTATCGAATGGGCGATTTTTACGAAGCGTTTTTTGAAGATGCACTTGAAATTTCAAAAGCACTCGAAATTACTTTGACTGCTCGTGACGGTGGGACTTTGGGTAAAATTCCGATGGCAGGAATCCCCGCTAAGGCTATTGATAATTATCTTCCGAGATTGCTTGATAAAAATTATAAAGTTGCAATTTGTGACCAAACGGAAGACCCCGCATTGGCGAAAGGGCTTGTAAAACGTGAAGTTACGCAGGTTATTACAGCGGGTACGGTTAATGAAATTAACCTGATAAAATCTGATAAAAATAATTGGCTTGCCTCAATTATTCAGGAGAATGACGTTTTTGGCTTGGCTTATACGGATATTACGACGGGCGAGTTTTTCGTTACGAAAGGGACTTTGACGGAGATTTTGGCGGAATTGGCAAGAGTTAAACCGTCTGAAATCCTTGCTCCTGTTAAAAAACAAAAGGTTTTGCCTTTCCAAATTGTTCCTGATGAAAAATTCGATTTGCCCGAACAAATTTATCTTAATTATAATTGTTCAAAAATTTCTGCGGCCGCTTTTGAGCAAAATTTTGCGGATAAAAATGTCAAAGAATTGTTTAATACCGAGTCTTTGGACGCTTTCGGCTACTTTGAGTTCAAAATCGGATTTAGAGCAGCGGGTGCGATTGTCGAATATTTGCGTCAAACTTGTTTTTCGGCTTTGCCCAAGTTTGATACGATAAAATCTTATAATCTGTCCGAATTTTTGTCTATGGACATTAATACCGCCCGCAACCTCGAACTTTTGTCCACCAATCGTGACAAAGCAAAATACGGAAGTTTGCTTTGGGCAATCGACAGGGTTAACACGAATATGGGGTCGAGATTGCTCAAAAAATGGATTACACAACCGCTCAAAGACCCTGATAAAATCAACGAAAGGCTTGACGCCGTCGATGTTTTGCTCAGAAATAACTCTCTTTCATCAAGGCTTGCATCTCTTTTGGGAAAAGTTTACGATATCGAGCGTTTGTCGGTTAAAATGAGTAATTCTACTGCAAATCCGAGAGATTTTCTTGCGATAAAAGATTCGCTTATTCTTTTGCCGCAAATAGAAGAAATTTTGTCGGAATATGATAATGATTTTCTTAAAATTTCCGAAAATGTTGACGAATTGACTGAATTTGCGGATATTATTGACAGAACGATTAAAGAGGACGCCCCTGTCGGAGTAAAGGACGGCGGAATTATCAAAGAGGGCGTAAACGGCGAACTCGACTATTATCGTGAACTTTTAGACGGTGGCGAAAAGAAACTCTCCGAAACCGAGGCTGCCGAAAAAGAACGAACAGGTATTAAAAACCTGAGAATAGGTTATAGCAAGACTTTTGGCTACTTTATCGAGGTTACGAATTCAAACTTGTCGCTCGTTCCGCAAGATTATATCAGACGTCAAACTTTGACAAATGCGGAAAGGTTTATTACCGAGGACTTGAAACGCTTTGAAACAGAGGTTTCTGCGGCAAAATACAAGTCAACGGAAACGGAATATAAAATTTTCTCCGATATGAGGGAATATGCCCGAGAATTTTCGGATAAAATCAAAAATGTTGCTCACGATTTTGCGACAATTGACGTGTTGCTTTCGTTTGCTACTGTTGCGGCGGAAAATTCTTACGTTCGCCCGATTATTGATGATGAGGGCGAAATTTGCATAAAAGACGGTCGTCACCCTGTAATTGAAAAGATTTTGCCGATGGGCAAATATGTGCCGAATGACCTTAATTTGCAAGCAAATACGACAAATCATAATGAAACACAATTTATGATTTTGACAGGTCCTAATATGGCGGGAAAATCAACCTATATGCGTCAAAACGCACTGATTTTGATTATGGCTCAAATGGGCTGTTTTGTCCCCGCAAGTTATGCAAAAATCGGCGTGACGGATAAAATTTTTACTCGTGTCGGTGCTTCTGACGATTTATCGCTCGGTCAATCAACTTTTATGGTGGAAATGAGCGAAACGGCATATATTTTGAACAGTGCAACCGAAAAAAGTTTTATTCTTTTAGATGAAATCGGACGTGGCACAAGTACTTATGACGGCGTTGCGATTGCTTGGTCTGTTGCTGAATATATTGCGACGAAAATCAAGGCAAGAACTGTATTTGCGACACATTATCATGAACTTAACGTTATGCCGAAAAAATTTGAGCAAATTAAAAATTTCAGAATTACGATTAGCGAAAAAGAGGGCGAAATCGAATTTTTGAGAAAAATTGTTGAGGGGTCTGCAAGCAAAAGTTATGGTATTCAGGTTGCCAAAAAGGCGGGATTGCCTTCGTCAGTCGTGGAAAACGCCCAAAATCTTATGGTTGAAATGCAAAAAGAATTTCAAAAAGATTTGTCGGGAAGACGAAAAGCAGGTCGAAAAACTCCTGAAATTCCGCAACTTTCACTTCCTTTCGGCGATTAGCCGGCAAGACTTTTGGATTTTTGCGTTCCGAAAAATCTGTAAAAATTTTGCAATTACACCAAAATCGAGTATCATTGTTTTATGAAAAAATCGTTTGCGTTTACACCGAAAATACTTTTGATAATAACGTTTTTGCTTGCGTTAGGGGCATCTTTTTTTCAGTTAAATCCTGCAATTGATACGGGACGAGAACTCTATATCCCTTTGAGAATGCTGAATGGCGAGGTTTTGTATCGTGATATCGTTAATATCTACGGTGCATTGGCTTATCAGGTAAATGCTTTGTTGTATATGGTTTTTGGGGTAAATTTGAACGCTTTGAGAATTTTTGGCGTTTTAAATTCGACTTTGATAATTTGGATTTTTATGTTAATTTGCGGTGAAATTTTCCCTAAAAAAAATGATACTGCAGAAAAGAGCAATTTGTCGGGACAAAATGGAGTTTGGCAATTTGCCGTAATTCCTCTTGTTGTCGGCGTTTGCTCGCTTGGAACGTTTAATTATACCCTGCCATATTCGTTTGCGATGACGTATGGACTTTCGGCGTTTTTGGCATCTGTTTTGTTTTTTATTAAATTTGTCAAAAATGACAATCCTCAATTCGCTTATTATGCTTGCCTTTTGGCGGGTATTGCGGTTGCTTGCAAGTATGATTTTCTGCTTTTTGCATTTTTTCTGTTCGGGTATATTTTGGTCAATAAAAAAATCTCGACGGTTGATGTTTTGATTTCGTTTGCAAGCCTTGTGATTGTGCCGTTTTTGTCAATTGGTGCTTTGTTTTTGCAAGGAATGCAGATGTCGGATTTGCAAGGGGCATTTGCTCTTGTGAAGGCAATCGGACGGACTTATTCTTTGAAATATTTTTATTCTCATTTTTCAGGGGCTTGTCTGTGCTTTGCGGTTTTGTCGTATAGTTCGGTGAAAACACTTATGCTTGTTGCGATTACCGCAATTGTTACTTTTTCAAAAAAATGGTGTCAAAACGATAAATTCTTGCTTGGGCTTGTTTATGCCTTTGCCCTTGCAGGGATTGTCTATGTGGGGTTTTCGGGGTATTCGCTCCTTGCAATTGTGAATGCTTTGATATTTTGTATTTTTTATAAAAAAATTGTTCAAAACCGCCCTCTTTTCGTTTTTATGATTTCGGCAATTTTGTTTTCGTTTAAGACATTTTTTGCCGTGAATATTGATGTTTACGGCACATATACAATGCCTTTGATAATTCTTTCAATCGCTGCTTTTTTGTTTAATGTCAATTATTCTGAAAACATTGAAGTAAAAAAGACCGTAAACTCTTTCGCCTCAATACTTTTGATAGGATTTTTGTTCTTGAGCGGTGCAAAATCCGCTTTGACATTAATTTTAAAAACAAACGGGGTAATCCCTGTTGTTGCAATAAAAAACACGAATAGTGTTATCAAAGCAACAAATAGTGTTTTTGTTTATCGGCAAGTTGCAAAAACGCTTAACGAAGCGATTGAATACGTTGAAAATAACACCAAAGAAACGGATAAGGTTGTTGTAATACCTGAAACAATGTATTTGAATTTTGTCACTAAACGTCCTGCTGACAACATTTTTGACAGTTTAACACCTATGTATTTTGAAGCATTTGGGGAAGAATTTGTGATAAATCATTTTGAGCAATCCCGCCCCGAATATTTTATTTTGAATAATCGAGATACGAGTGATTACGGAAAGCGTTATATTTGTACCGATTATGGAAAACAATTTTGCAGATTTGTCGAAGAAAAATACACTAATACTGCGACTTTCGGCAATGGACAGTATGTTATGAAGTTATATAAGAGAAATGATTTATGAAAATAGCAATTATTAACCACGGATGTGCGAAAAACCTTGTAGATAGTGAACTTATGGCAGGTTCACTTGTGAAAAACGGACATAAAATCACACTCGACGAGTCTGGTGCCGATGTTGTTTTGATTAACACATGTTCGTTTATTCACGATGCGGAAACAGAGTCTGTTCAATCGATTGTTAAAATGATTGATGAGGGCAAAAAGGTTATCGTGACGGGTTGTTTGCCCCAAAAGTACAGAGAAGATTTGAAGAAAGCATTGCCTGAAGTCAAGGCGTTTTTGGGGACTTCCGAGTTGGATAAAATCGGAGAGGTTGTAAATAAAATTGCCGAGGAAAGTCAGATTTACGAAGTGGCAAAAACCCCTCATTATCATTATTTTGAAGATGTTGAGCGACAACAGATTACTGTCGGTGCATCATCGTATTTGAAAATTGCTGACGGTTGCGATTGTGAATGCGGATATTGTATTATCCCGAAACTCCGTGGTAAAGCGGTTTCAAGACCGATTGAAAATATCGTTGAAGAGGCGAAAAAACTTACCAAAAAGGGCGTTACGGAAATTATCTTGATTGCACAGGACACAACGGCTTACGGTAAAGATTTGTATGGCGAGCCGTCGCTTGCAAAGTTGCTCTCAAAACTCTGCGAAATCAAGGATTTGGGCAAACTTCGCATTATGTACACTTATCCGTCGGGAATAACCGATGAACTTCTCGATGTAATTAAAAATAATGATAAGATTTTCAATTACATTGATATTCCGCTTCAACACTCAAGTCCAAGCGTTTTGAAAGCGATGAGGCGACCTGCTTTTGATTATCGTGAATTAATCAAAAAAATCAGGGCGAAAATACCAGATATCGCTCTCAGAACAACGTTTATCGTGGGCTATCCGGGAGAAACGGAAGAAGATTTTGAACATTTGAGAAAATTCATTGAGGACATAAAATTCGACAGATTGGGCGTTTTTGAATATTCTCGTGAAAAAGGCACATATTCCTACGATTTGCCCAATCGTGTTCTTGCAAAAATTAAACATAAACGTAAAAATTGTTTGATGAAATTGCAAAAATCTATTTCAAAAAAAATCAACGAAAGCCTTGTCGGCAAGCCGATTGAGTGTATTGTAGAATACATTACGGACGATGGCATTGTGACGGCGAGAACGTATAAAGATGCCCCCGAAGTTGATGGGTTGATTTATTTGACATTAAAAAATCCCGAAGACGATGTCGTTCCGGGAGATATTGTTACGGCAACCGTTACGAAGGCTGATGCCTACGATTTGTATGGGGTAATCGAATAATTACAATTGTCTTGATTCGACGCCGTTATATTGCATTTTTTGAAGTTCAAAAGTAAAGGGAAGTTTTTTCTTCTCTTTTACTTTTTGGTCTTCCGATTTTGCACCTTGTTCGGTCTTGTCGGCTTTTTCAACTTTATTTTCTTTGTCAACGGCTTGTGTTTCAGTTGCAGCCGATTCTTTCGCCTTTTCTTCCTGAGTTAATGTATTTTCTTCTAATTGTTCTTCTTCAACATATTTCGGACGTTGAGGTTCTTTAGCGGGTGCTTTTGTCGGTTGAACAACTCTTTTTACGGGCGTTTCGCCTGCTGTTACAGAATGTGTTTCGTCCAAAACTTTTTGGTTAGGCATAGGTGTGTGAGTTTTGGGCGGCAAGTTCGTTTTTAATTTCAAATCTTCCGCACTCGGAGTTACCGAACTTTGAGGAAGCGGTGTTTTAATCTCTTCTTTGTCGTGCGGGAGTTGGAGTTCTTGCTCTTGAGGTTCCGCAACTTGAGGTTCTTCTTGAGTTTGCTCAATCAATTCTTTTTTAGGTTCTGTCGGAGCAATTTGTTCTGTTCCTTTAACTTCTTCTGTCGTTTGTTCTTCTTGTTTGATTTGTTTTACGACTTGTTTTTGTGCGTCAATGCTTTCTGCAACAGGCTTTATTTTTTCATCGACAACAACGGGTTTGCCGTTTGGAAGTGCGGGCAAAATAACGGGTTTTGAGGGTTCACTTTGAGTAAGCGGTGCAACTTGAGGAGCAACGGGTGTTTCCGTGCTTTTAAATTCAACGTTTTGCACTTCTTCCTTGTCAAAACTAAAATTATAATTGCCTAACTCATACTTAGCGGGCTGTTGGGCTGATGCCGGTAAAATTATCATCGCCGAAACCATTGCTGTTGCAAGTAATTTTTTCATTTTTTCTCCAAGTCGTTTTCTGTCTTTATAAATTTTATTTAATCTATACAAAAAATTTAACTCCCCATTCAGGTAAAGTTACAATTTTTCGATTGTTGTAATGTTCGGATCCAAAAGTCTTCTTCCCAATGTGTCAAATTGAATTGAGCAAAGTGTCTTTTTGCCGTATTTTATCATTTTTTCAACCGTACCCGCCCCGTATTTTGCATGAGAAACTCTCATTCCTTCGGTAAAGTCCGTTTCGCCTGCGGGAGTAACTTCTTTCGGTTCGTAAACGGGAAGTTCATTCGCTTTTGGCAAAGGTCTTTGCGGTTGTTGAGGTTGTTGATTTGCAATTTTTATCTCAACAGGTTTTTGCTCAACTCTTATCCTTGGCGGTTCTTGTTGTTGAACTGGTTGTGAAATCGGTTGTTCAACCGCTTCCTGCTGCTGAATTTGAGGTTGTTCTTCCTGTTGAGAAGTCGGTTCTTGATTTTCTTCTTCAACCTCTGTTTTTTCTTCAACTAGAGGTTCTTCGGAAATTTCTTCTTCTTTTTCATCAGCAGAAATTTCCTCTTCATTAATCTCATTTCTTTCATTTTCTTCTTCAATCTCTTGCGGTTCTTCCGTTTCTATAATTTCTTCGGGTTGCTCGATTGAAGAATTTTCTTGTTCTTTTGGTTGGCTATTTTGTTTTTCTTCGACAAAAGAAGCGGGGTTATAAAGCGATTCGAGGTCGTCCAAGTCGTTTTCGGAAATAGTTGCTGCCTCTTTCTTGAGTTGCTCTTCTTTCATCATTTTTTGGATTAATTCAAGATTTGTCTTATCCAAATCGTTCAAATCCTCAACGGTTATTTCATCTTCTCCGTTAAGTCCGACGGTATTTAATTGTTTTTTTATCGATACCAAAAGCGGTACAAACAGGGAGTTTTCGCCGTATAAAATAAATTCATCCGGTTTTAATTTTTCAACAAAAATGTCATAACTTTCTGCCGTTTTTAATTTTTCAACAGGGGCAAAAATCGCAAAATTATTGCAATGTGCCTTGATTTTGGTCAGGTATTTAATTTCGTGAGAAATAACGGGAATAAGTCTGACGTTTTGTTTCTCGTAAATGCTCTTCATTGTTGAAGTTCGAGTATTTTCTTCCGTGATATCCGCAATTACGTAAAATTTCTTGAATAATCTTGAAACGACTGATTCGAAAATCAACGGGTAAAATTTTTCGTCAAAATTTGATAAATCAAGTTTAAACGAACCGTCACAGTCGTTTATCATTGAAAATTGGGAGTCTTTATCAGCAAAAATCTTTTTGTATTTGTAGTTCAAAAGTTTGTTGCAAAATGCCATAAGCCCTTTATTTGCAGTGCGTTTGGTTTCTGACATTATAATTTGCAAAAACATTTCAAAAGGAATAAATCCCTTATCAACGCTTTCGATGTATTTTTGAATTTCCAAAATTATGTTTTGAATAACGACTTTGGACTCGGGGGTACAATCGTTCAAATCATTTTCAAAAATATAGTCTAAAGCCTTACTGTCGAGCGGTATTCTGTACTCTTTGCCAAAGGTTGCTCTGTTTGTTGTTTTGATGTTTTGATATTTTCCGTCAAAATCCAAAATTACAGTTCTTGTGTTTGTTTTTTCAAGCGATGAAACGAGCGTTTTGACAATGATTTCGCTTTGTTCCGCCTTATCACAGATTGTGCAGAAACCTGATGACAAAAATTTGAAATCAGTTGCAACGGAAAGTTCAGCGTTTCTTGCATATTCACCCCAAACAACAGCGTTTGTTTTCGGACGGAAAAGACCGATTATTTCTGCTGCGTCAAGATAGCCTACTTCTGCATTTTTCGGGGGCGTATGACCGTTATACTTCGTCAATCTGTTCGTTTTATCCACGGAAAGGCAAAATTTTACTGTTGCAATATTGAGGTTTTCGTTTTCTGTGGAAGAAATATCCGTAACCTGCGAAACAATTGTCAATTCTTCATCTTCAATGAATAAAAAGTCAAACAAGAACAAATTTTCTTCATTGCAATTATACAAAATTTCTGCGGTATCGTTTTTAACCTCAAATATCTGCATGTCTAACAGAATTTCCTTTCGTATTTTTATTATACACAAAAACAGTTTTAGACAAAACTTTTCAGCCTTAAACGGCTTTATGTGTTGAGTTTTATTACATATCTTGAATATGATTTGAAAATTTGGTATCCTGTTTGAGAGGAGCGAGATTATGACAGACACAAATAAGAAAGTTTTTGAGCCTTTTCTTGAAAAGGTTGCGGATATGCCGTTTTGGATTAAAGAAATTATTTACATAAAAATTCGGGAAGAATTTGAACAGGCATATATTTCCGAAAGTGACTTACATGCACCGCTTGATGAGGCATATCAGGCATATCGTCCGGCTCTCACTTATCGTGGACAAATGGAGTTGGAATCTCACGAAAAAGAAGAAGATCCTCCGATTTACCGTTTTTTGCAACAATGTGCCGACGGCAGTTCGCTTGCGGAAATTACGCTTCATAATTTCTGGACTCTTGAAAGTACTGCTAAAATCCACCTTTTCTGCTTACAAAAAGAATATGTGGATAAGCCGACTTCCGCAAAAATTTCTGCGACGGCTTTATATATTGCGGGAAGAATTAAAATCGGTGAATACTTCAGAAGAATCGGTAAAATTTCAACCGACGAATTAAATACTACCGTTCGCAAGCAAAAAGAATTTGAGGCAAAAGGTCAAAACCTTCACTTTGCCGAAGTTTTAATTCAGTTGGGTTATGTTACCGAGCAGGAAACAAAGGCGATTTTGTATTTGAAAGATGAGTGCAGAAAACGCTTTATTTTCAGTCCCGAAGTTTTGAATAATATCGGCAAGTCCGATACAAATCAACCCGTTGCAGTCGCTAATGAGTTGAAAGAACTCAGAAAACAACTTTACGATGCAAATGTGAAGTTGGATAATATCCGAAAAATTGTAGAAAAATAGTTATGAAAACTCCAAAGTTTGAACTTTTAAGCAGAAATGTGAGAAACGGTTTTGTCGAAGAATCACATTTCGGAGTTTTTTTGAAATACCAAAACGGAAAAATCGTAAAATCTTTCGGACAGGATAACAATTATCCGTTTTTTCAACGCTCGTGTATGAAACCGTTGCAATTTGCGGCGATATTTGATGTTATTGAGGCGTTTGATTTTACCCCGCAGGAGATTGCGGTTTGCTCGGCATCTCATTCGGGAGAGGATTTTCACGTTGAAACAATTTTGGGAATTTTGAATAAAATTGGGTTGAACGAATCTTATTTGCTCTGTCCGCCGCAAGAACCGCTTAATTTTGAGGCAAAAAACAGACTCATAAAAAGCGGTCAACCTTTTCGTGCAATTCACAATAATTGCTCCGGAAAACACGCTGCAATGCTTGCGTATTGCGTATTAAAAGGTTTTGATGTAAAAAATTACAATGCCGTTTCTCACCCGTTGCAAAATCGTGTTTTGAATTTTGTCGCTGATATTTGCGGAGTAAAACTTGCAGATTGCTCAATCTCCCGTGACGGCTGCACTTTGCCTGTGATTGCGACTCCTTTGAAAAATCTTGCACAAGGTTTTTTTGAAGTTTTTTCAAATGAGAAATATGCAAAATTAAAATCGGCTGCATTGCAGTATCCGTACTACTTTGGTGGGCATGGACGAACGGACAGCGAAATAATCGCTTCGGCTGTTTCTAATGATTTGATAGCAAAAGTTGGGGCGGGAAATTTGTGTTGTGTTGCGGATTTAAGCGAAAATGCGTGTTATGTCATAAAAGTTTCCGACGGGGATAATTTTGCCCGTGGAGTTATTTTGACGGAATTTTTGAAAAAATCTGGAAAAATTTACCCTGAAAAATTGCAAAAACTTTTTCCGACAAAAATTACGGACGAAATTGGGGTTGAAGTCGGAAATATTGAAGTTTTTCTCTCTGATTTCTAAAGAAAAAAATCTACGTTGCAGAGAATGAAAAAGTGTGTTATAATGTACGTTCGGAGTATCCGGTTTTGTTTTTTTAAGGGCGGGTTTTGTCCTTAGCCGTTGCTCGTTTTTATAAGGATTTTTATTATGAACAATTTGCAAGACATTCAGTACAACATCAAAGAAAAAGAAAAAATGCACATTATTATGGATTATGAGGACGTCATTTCGGGCTTAAACAGTTCTTACAGCACGGATTTGTTTTCTCCAATTTACAAACGTATCTTTGAAAATTTTGCGAAAAAAGAGTTCATAGATTTTACGGTTTTGATTAATAAAAAAGACAAAAAATTTCGTCCGAAATCGATTTATAAAAATACAAATCTTCAATATGCGGATATTGAAGATTTTAAAACGACCTTGGATAGTTTGACCGAAAGTGACCATGAGCCTGTCTATATCGGAAACGACAAGGATATTGTGATGTTTTTCAAAAAAAATAAACTTTTTTCAATCGGCATTGACCCTGACGAAAAGAAAAAGAAAAAATACACTCTTTGGCTGTCCAAAGATACTTTTATCAAATTTTTGACCGAAACAAACAACGTATATCTGTAAATTGTATCGGTTTTCCTCAAAAAAACGCATGCCCGAGAGCATGCGTTCATTTTTTGTGAAAAATTTTGTGCTTTTAATCATCGTCAATTTGTCTTTTGATTTGCTTGAAATCATTGCGGTGATTGAATATTCACGCTATTTTAATTTGTTGTGATGATAAATTAACCACGTTCGATTTCTTGGTAAAGAAGTTCGCCGTAACTGTTAAATCCGCCGCTTGTTTCTTCAATAATCCAAGTTGTTGACGGGTCTTCTTTTTTTGCGGCAAATGCTTTTTCTTCTGCCATATCGAGGTCTTCAAATTCGCCGAGAAGTTTCGGTGAAAAACTTGAAGCCGTTTCTATTAACACTCTGTACATATTTTGCTCCTTTTGATTTTATTATATTACAATTTTTGAATAATGACAAAATTTTATTGTTAGAAAAAATGTTTTATTATACTATTTTAGAGTAATAATTTTGAGGTTTTTATCGTGAAGCAAATGTCAAAATTAAAAAAAATTAGTTTGTTAATTTGGGTTTATTTCCTGTTTTATCTTTTTCTGGAAATTTTTGCCTGCGGTTACTTATATTTCACTTCTCCCGAGGGAATGAAAGAGGATATAAAAAAATATGGCGGTGTGAGATTTCTTTTAAATATTCTTGATTTTAAAGATGAAAATTACGAAGATTATATTCACAAACCAGTTCTTGTAAAAAACTCTAAAAAGCCTGCCATTGCTATATTCGGCTGTTCTTTCGGATACAGCGGGGCTAAAAATCCATTAGCAAACAATTTGTCAAAATTAACAAATCGCTCTGTTTATAATTACTCTGTTCAAGGCGTCGGACCGCAAATGATGTATTATGCAATCGAAAAGGGTAAAGTTGCCGATAATATTGATACTTGTATTTACGTGTTTATCGGGGATCATGAATTTAGAAGTTGTAAATTCAGATGTGCTCCTCTTTTGCCTTATGTTGTGCCAAAGTATAAATTGGGTAAAAATAATGAATTAAAAATTGAATATCCGAATTTTTTTCAAAGACATTCCTTTATTTACCGAGGATTTGAATTTGTTTTTCCTCTTTATTACAAAAACGGAAAGTATGCTAATGAGGTGTTTCGCAATGTCGTTTTGCAATCTTATCAACAATTGAAAAAGAAAAACGGCAATATTAAATTTATCATATTGAATTATTCTGAATTTCAGACTGAGAATTTCCCTTGTGTCAGAGAATTTAATAATGCGGGCATTGAGGTTATTTCTGTCAACGATTTGACCTCGCAAAATATGTTTCAGGAAAAATATTATATTGCACCTTCTGATACGCACCCGAACGCTGTTGCGTGGGATATGGTTTCAAGAAAACTTGTCAAAAAATGTGATTTATAGCCTATTTGATTTTTTCGAGCATTTCGTTGTAAACATTTACCGTCACAAAACAAATCGGCAATTTCCTTTTGACAAGACTTTCAATCGTCATCTCGAAAGACTTGAACATCGCTTTGTCTAAAGGGTTTTCCTCATCGAGGTACTTCTCGATTTGTTCACGAAATTCGACTTCTCTCGTTCGATGTTCAATTTTATCTGCGATGAAAATGATTTTTTCAAAATCTGACATCATACACTTGCCAATCGTGTGAAGTCTTATCGCAGAAAGAATTTCAGGGTCATCAACTCCGTATTTGTCTTTCGCAAGCCAAGCACTGACAGGTGCGTGAATGATTTTTTTGTTGTCTTTTTCTGTTTCATCAAGGTCGGGCGTATGTTCACGTGCGATTTTTTTTGAAAGTTCAAAGTCCATACATTTTGCACAATCGTGCAAAAGTCCTGCTATATAAGCCTTTTCTGGGTCGCAGCCGAAACGTTTTGCGAGTTGTTCCGCCATCTCTGCAACACCAATCGAATGCTCGTATCTTTCAGGGTTTAAGTCTTCTTTTAAGCATTTCAAAATTTCATCAATCGACATTTTTGTATAAGTCGTGTTCATAAATATATTTTTTAACCTCTTTTGTTGTCAAATCGTTTAATGGCAATCCTTTTGCCGCTCTTTCCCGAATTTCCGTCGAAGAAACATGAATTTTCGGCATTTTCAATCTTTGAAAATTGTAGCCGTTATTTTTTAATTTTTCAAATTTTTCCTTGTTAAAATCCTCATCTCGAGGCAAAACGACAAAATCTACAAGCGTTTTCAACTCGTCCGTATGGTACCAAGTGTCGATTTTTGCAAAAGCATCGTCCCCGATTATGAAATACGGTTTTTCACTTAAATTATATTTTTCGTAAAGTTCTTTTACCGTAACGCAGGTATATGAGGGCGTTTCCCTATGAAATTCGATATCGGAAACTTCAAATTTCGACTCGTTTTCGACGAGCAATTTTGTCATGTTTAACCGATGCAAAGCCTCGTCTTTATTCTCGTGTAGAGATTTATGAGGGGGCTTTGCTGCGGGTATAAACAAAATTTTGTCTAACTTCAACGTTTCCGAAACGAACTTTGCAACCTGCAAATGTCCGAGGTGAGGCGGATTGAACGTTCCTTGATACAAACAAATTTTCATTATCTGAAAGTTGCTTGCGGGAACGCTTTTTGAATGCCTGAGCGGATTTTGTTCATTTCTGTATCAATGATTTCGTCCGTGAGCGTTGCTTCGGGGTTTTGAAGTTTAATTCTGAATGCCATACTCTTGAAACCTTGCTCGATGTGTTCGCCTCTGTAAATATCGAACAATTCAGAGTTTTTGAAGAGTTTGTTATCGCAAGATTTTTTGATGACCTGACTGATTTTTTCGTAAGATGCATCATCATTGATTGCAAATGCGATATCTCTTTGGATTTCGGGGAATTGAGGAAGTTTTTTGAATTTAATAACCGTTTGCGGTACGTTTTTCAAAATTTCTTCCAAATCCAATTCAAAAATATAGATTTTTTGATTTGATTTCAATTTTTCGGTCAAAATCGGGTGAACTTCACCAAATACACCAACGAACGGCATTCCCTTTCCCAAAAGGTTGATTTTTGCACTTCTTCCGGGGTGGAGATATGAAACATCTTCGCAAGGAGTAAGTTTAATTCTTTCTCCAAGGCTCAATGTGTCGAAAAGGCTTTCCATTACGCCCTTGAGGGTATAGAAGTCAACCGTGTTTTTGGTTTTCCAAATACCTTTTTCCGTATCGCCTGTCAAAATGCCCGAAAGAGTCAATGTTTCTTTGACACCGCTATGTTCTCTTGTCGGTGCTTCTGTTGCAAAGTATGTTTTGCCCATTTCAAAAAGTCTGATATCTTTGTTTCCGTTGTCGTAATTGTTTTTAAACGCATCGAGCATATTAACAATGAGCGTTTGTCTGAGCATTGTTGCATCTTCCGATTGAGCATTTTTAACTTTTACGGCTTGGTCGGGATTGTATTTCAAACCGAATTTTTTGAGCAACGGTTCGCCGATTAATGATGAAGACATTGCTTCATAGAAACCGTGACCGAGGAAAAGATTTTCGATTTTTTCTTTTACTTTTGTTTCAAAAGTAATTTCGGGAGCCATCGTTTTTCTCGGCAAAGTCGCCTCAACATTATCATAGCCGTAAATTCTCGCAACTTCTTCGATTAAGTCGATTTCACGATAAACATCGGCACGTCTTGCACCCGGAATGAGGAAGTATGCTTCGTTTTCGTTTCTTTCAACCATTTTGAAATTCAATCTTTCAAGAATGTCGCAAGCCACATCGGGGTTGATTTCTGCCCCCATAACCTTGTTGATTTGTGAAAATCTCAAAGGAACTTTGCATTCTTCAAAAGTGTTGTTTCCTGTTTCTGCAATGCCTACAACTTTGGCATCTGCAAGTTCGACTAAAAGGTCGATGGCTCTATAAAGAGCGGGTTTTGTTTTGTCAAGGTCAACACCACGTTCAAATCTTGCACTTGCTTCGCTTCTGTAGCCTATGCTTCTTGCTGATTTTCTGTTGCAAGCGGGGGTGAAATATGCTGATTCGAGGACGATATTTTTAGAATTGTCGTCAATTCCGCTGTTAAGTCCGCCGAATACACCGCCAACGCAGACGGGAGATTCTTTTGTTGCAATCAAAACCGTATCGTGATTGAGTTTTCTTTCAACTTCATCAAGCGTTACGAGTACTTCGCCCTCGTTTGCACGTCTTACGCAAAGATATCCGTTCAATTTGTCTTTGTCAAATGAGTGCAACGGTTGACCGTATTCCAAAAGAACGTAGTTTGTAACATCGACGATATTGTTAATAGAGCGAATACCGCATGCTTCAAGACGTCTTTTCATCCAATCGGGTGACGGTTTAACTTTCAAATCTTCCAACACGCCGACTGAGTAGTATAAGCAGGTTTCGGGGTCTTTAATTTCTACCTCAAAGTTTGCTTTATCGTAGTTTGCATTTGCGGGTGAAAATTTGAGTTCACGTTTGTAAATTGCCGCAAGTTCTCTTGCTACACCGACAACTGACATTTCATCGCCACGATTTGCTGTCGGAGCAACATTCAAAACGATATCTTCTTTAATGTTTAACAATTTTTCGAGCGGTTGACCGAGTTCGATATTGTCGAAAAGTTTGTTCAAAATCAAAAGACCGTCTTCTCCCTGCATATTTTCAAGAGCGAGTTCGTCTTGAGAGCAGAGCATGCCTTCTGAAACAACCCCTCTGATTTTAGCGGGAGTAAGTTCAAACTGTTCGCCTGTTTTTCTGTTGAAAACTTTTGAACCGACTGAAGCGTAAGGAACGATTGCACCGACGAATACGTTTTGAGCACCGCAAACGACAGTTCTTGTTTCGTTTCCTTTGTCAATCGTAACCAAGTGCAAGTGGTCTGAATCGGGGTGATTTTCGATGTTTGTAATCTTTGCGGTTACAATGTTCGTAAATTTTGCACCGATTTTTTCTATATCTTCAACTTCAAGTCCGCTCATAGTAAGCGATTCTGCGATTTCTTCCGCTGATAAATCATGTAAATCTACAAATTCGTTAAGCCATTCTATTGATATAAGCATATTTTCGCCCTTATTAAATCTTTATTTTTACAAAATAATATTAATATAAATATATTTCAAAGTACATGCCCAAAAAAGTTATGCTTTAAATTTGTTTATGATAGAATAATAGCGTGGTTCAGAACAGAAAGGTAAAAATATGAAAAAACTTTCACCGCTTCAAAAAGAAAGATTAAACTATCAACCGAAATTGCCGTCAGTATTGGCAAACGGCATTAATAAACTCGTTTTAAAACAAGGCGAAAAAACTCAATCGGTTGCAGACCAAAAAGAAATTCAAGAATTATTTAAAAATTCATACGGTATGCCGACCGTAACTTTTGAAACTTCTGATAAAGAAGAAAAAAGACCCGCTAAAAATATCGGTGTAATCCTCTCAGGCGGACAAGCCCCCGGCGGACACAACGTTATTGCTGGTATTTTTGACGCTTTGAAACAAGCAAATCCCGAAAACAAACTCTATGGTTTCCTCGGCGGTCCTTCAGGTATCATCGACGGAAAATATATCGAATTGACTGACGAAATCATCGATTCTTACAGAAACACAGGCGGATTTGATATTATCGGTTCAGGCAGAACTAAACTTGAAACAGAAGAACAATTTGAAAAAGCACTCAATGTTTGCAAAAACCTCAACGTTACTGGTATCGTAATCATCGGTGGTGATGATTCAAACACTAACGCTGCACTTCTTGCAGAATGGTTCTTGGCTAAAAATGCAGGCATTCAGGTTATCGGCTGCCCGAAAACAATCGATGGCGACTTGAAAAACGAACAAATCGAAATTTCTTTCGGTTTTGATACTGCAACAAAAACTTATGCAGAACTCGTCGGCAACATTCAACGAGATGCAAATTCAGCTAAAAAATATTGGCACTTCATCAAATTGATGGGCAGAAGTGCATCTCACGTTGCACTCGAAGTCGGTTTGCAAACTCACCCGAACATCACTTTGGTATCAGAAGAAGTTGAAGCAAAGAAAATGTCTTTGGCTCAAGTTGTTGATATGATTACAAAAGTTGTTGTTGCAAGAGCAGAAAAAGGCAAAAACTTCGGTATCGTTCTCGTTCCGGAAGGTTTGATTGAATTTATCCCCGAAGTTAAGGCTATGATTGCAAACTTGAACGATAAACTTGCCGAACTTGAAAAAGATGAAGCATACAAAAACGCATCAACAGACGCTGAAAAATTTGAAATTATTACAAAAAATCTTGAACCCGAAAACGCAAAAGTGTTCAACTCTCTTCCTGCTATGATTAAGGCTCAACTCCTTATGGACAGAGATCCTCACGGCAACGTTCAAGTTTCAAGAATTGATACTGAAAAACTCTTAATCGCTATGGTTAGAGAACAATTGAACAAATTGAAGGCAGAAGGCAAATACAACGGTAAGTTCTCGGATTTGGCTCACTTCTTCGGTTACGAAGGACGTTGTGCATTCCCCTCAAACTTCGATGCTGACTACTGCTACGCATTAGGCTTCAATGCATTTGCTTTGATGAACTTCGGTTTGACAGGTTACATCTCATCAATCAGAAATCTTACAGCACCTGCTAAAGATTGGGTTGCAGGCGGTATCCCGCTTACAATGATGATGAACATGGAAAAACGTCACGGCGAAATGAAACCTGTTATCAAAAAAGCACTCGTTGAAATTGACGGACCTGTATTCAAGTTCCTTCAAGACCACAGAGAAGAATGGGCTAACAATGAAGAATACCTCTTCCCCGGTGCTATCCAATACTTCGGACCTTCTGAAGTTGCTGATATCACAACAAGAACTCTTGCTCTTGAAAAAGCGTAGGTCAAAATTTTCAAAACGAAACAGCGGTCAAAAGCCGCTGTTTTTTTTGTGCTGAAATTCCGTCTTAAAATTTTTCGCAAATAATTATTGATTTACAATTTTTTCAACGTCCGAGTAAATTTTTTCAAAAGTATTTTCCCAATCGTCATATTTTTTGTTTTGGTAAACTTGAATTGAGTTATACCAGCCGGAATCGTTGCCTTTCAAGGTAAACCAACGATAGTCGGGATAATAATTAAATATGCCGAAAGTTTTTTGCCCGAGTGCCGCCGACAAATTCAAAATCACGTTATCCGTTGAAACAATCAAATCCATATTTTCGATTGCCGCAGCAGTTGTTTCAAAACTGTCCAAAACTTTTGCTAAATCTGTAATTTTTGAATATCTTTCGCAAGCGGTCAAATCCTTATTATTATTGACTTGTAGCGAAAATAATCGGACATTTTTGATGTCCGCCAATTTTGAAATCAAATCTGCGGGAATATCCCTGTTATCGCCCGTGTAGTTCTCTTTTCCGTTAAAAGCAATTCCGATATTGAATTTTTTGTCTTTAATGTATTTTTCTCGAAAATCCTTGATTTTTTCCTCTGAAACGGACAGATATTTATCTTTTCCTATCATATTTTGGTCTGTAATTTTGAAAACGGAAATTAATTCCATCAAGGGGATTTGTCTGTCATATTCAATATTTTCGTACTCTTTTGTGTCGGGAACGACTGTTATATCGGGCAAATTCGGTTTGATTAACGAAAATAATTGCGGTTGGACTTTAAAAATTATATCTTTAGCAAGATTTTTGAGTTTGGGAACAAATCTGCAAAACATTATTGTGTCCCCAAAACCTTGTTCATATCTGACTAACAGTGTTTTTTGAGATAAATCTTCTTTTCCGTCCCACAATTTTTCCGTGACGTTTGGGTATTCTGTGGCACCGTTTTCTTTGAAAAATCTTCTGAAAAGGTATTTGTGTGCCTCATCAAAAATTTTATTGTTAAAACATCTGCAACCGTAGTCATAGCAGTCATTTTCGGTCGGATTATTCGCCAAAAGTTCTTTTGTGTATTTTTTGAATTTTTCTACCTGTTTATTTTTTCCCGTAACGAGAATTAAATTGTCCAAAAATTCTTTGTTTTCGGGCATGATTTTGTGGGCTTTTTCAAAATATCTGATTTGTTTTTCCCAAAATTCTGATTTATAAACATTTTCGTACAAATGTCCCAAAACGTTGTAAACATAAGGGTTTTCTTTTATGTATCCGATATATTTTTCGTAATATGAAATTGCGTTTAATTTATCGTCTTTGTCAAAATAGTAAATATCGCCGATTTGTCTGAAAATATCGGGATTAAAGGTTTTAAACCCTGTCGCTTTTTTCATGCAATCAATCGCACAATCGAGCGAATTAAATTCCTTGAAACAAATTCCCGCAGTTGCCCAAAAATTGCTTGTATTGTACTCTTTTTCGTCAACAAATGCTGTTATGCAATCCAAAATCAGGGTGGATTTTTCGTAATCTTTATTATTTATGTAGGTGTATAATTTTTCAAAAAAGATTTTTTTGAGGATAGTTTTATAATTTTCGTAGTCTTTTTGGGGAATGTTTTTGTTTTTGGCATTATTTTCTTCAAAAAAAACTTCAAGATATTTTCTGCCGTTGAAAATATCATCTTTTTCAAAATATCCGATAGCAATTCCTAAAGAAAAATCCATTTTTCCGCCTGTCTTTTTTTCGATTTTAGCATATTTTGTAAAAAAATAATATTTTTTGACAAAACCTAATTAAAAATAATAAAATGGAAAAAATACAATTTTGGAGAATTTATGTCACTTGTTTCCGTTATCGTGCCTGTTTACAATGCAGAAAAATATTTGAGAAAATGTTTGGACAGTTTGATAAACCAAACGTTGAAGGATATAGAAATTATACTTGTTGATGACGGTTCGACAGATTCGAGCCTTGAAATTTGCATGGATTATGCAAAAAATCATGCGGGCATAAAAGTTTTGACTCAAAAAAATCAGGGTCCTTCCGTGGCAAGAAACAACGCTTTGAAAATTGCGTGCGGAAAATATATCGGGTTTGTGGATTCTGACGATTTTGTAGAGGCGGAAACGTACGAAATTGCGGTTAAAGAATTGGAAGAAAATCCTGATGTAAACCTCGCCATTTGGGGGGTTAAGGTCGTTTCCGATGACAATTTGGCTTATGTTAATTGGTTTCAGGATTATTATTTTAAATTCACTCATTCGGGCAAAAAAACGGTCGATGAGAATATTCTTTTTGACACTGCTGTTGTTCCTTGGAATAAATTGTATCGAAATTCAGTCATCAAAGAGCATTCCGTGATTTTCCCCGAGGGAAAATTGTATGAGGATAATGCTTTTTGGTGGAAATATGTTGCTTGGTGTAAAGAGGTTATTTTTATTAATAAACCGCTCCATTTTTACAATATGCGTGAGGTTTCTCTTCGGGGAGAAGTTATCCACAAAAAGTCCGAACGTGAGGCGGACAGAATTTTTATGATTGAAGATGTTTATGATTTTTATGTCAAAAATAATCTGACGGATAAAAAACAAATCCTTGATAAATTGTTCCTGAATGCCTTTACCGATGCGTATAAAGAAACTTCTGACAGAATAAGTGTAACGCTTTTGGCGAATAATCTTGCAAAAAAAATGGATTTGAAAAACAGTGAGGTTAAAAAAGTTAAGTTATTCGGGGAATTTTTGGAGAAAAAATGCGAGTTTTTATCGGCTGTAAACGATGAGTTTGACGCTGATTCGGTAATTATTGACAAGACAATGTCCGAAAGCGATATTCAAAAAGCGGTTTCCTGCGTGAAAAATAACACGGCTTATTTTGTTGACGATGAAAATATTAAAAATGACATTTTTATTGCCCACGAAAAACTTTCAGAGGCAAAAGATGCCATGTTCGCTTTGATAACGGATTATATGTCAAAACTTTCGATTTCTGATGAATATACCTTCATAAATGATTTCTTTTTGGCGTTTCCCTCCGCTGATGCAATGCAAAGCAGTGTCGAAGTTTCTCAGATAATTACGAAGTTTTTGAGTGATTTGTACGGAAAACAAAAAACGGACGAAATTATTAAATTCGGCAAAATTATTCTTTTGCTCTATCCGAATGAATACGAAACGTACAGGATTTTGGGCGACACGTACCTGTTTATTAAAAACGAACCGCAAATCGCATTTACGTACTACAAAAAATATACTGAATTTATAAAAGATAACGATTCTGTTTTGAACGTTATGGCGGATATTTGCGGACAATACGGAGATGTGTTTAATCAGTTGTTATACAAACAACAGGCGGCTCAATCTTTGACAAAATCGAACTGAATATCGGGAAATTTTTTGTTTAAATCAAGATAATTTTCGGGAAATTTAATGCTTTTTAGCGTTTCCAATACCGTTTTTGCAAGTTCTTTTTTCAAATTGTCGTAACTTTCAAATTCGCCGATATTTTGTGCCATAAACCTCAAAAAAGCCTCTTTGTATTTTTCAAACAGACCTTGTTTGTTCAAAAATTTATAAATATTTTCCGTAACGTAAAATAAATTTTTGTGATAATCAATATCGACAATACTTTTGCTCATAATGGACGATTGATGTCTTCTGTAAACATACAAAGGCTTGTCAATGACGTAAATTTCGGGATATTGGGTATAAAATCTCCAATAAAATTCAACATCTTCAAAGAGTTTGTCCTCTGTCCAAAAAATTTTTTCGTTAAGACAATCTTTTCTGAACATTTTGTTCCAAGAATATGCGGGATATTTTGTGAGTATTTGCGGAGATAATGTCAAAAATCCCTCTTTTTCGTTCATCAAATCTGGAAATGTGAACATTTTTGTTGTTTTTTTTTCGTTTTCCCAAAAAATAAAGGATTTTATCCAAACCGCCGAAACATTTGTCTTTTCAAGTTTTTCATGCGGTAATTCCAAAAAATCAGGCATAACAACATCATCAGCATCAACACATGCAATGTATTTTCCACATGCCTCTTTGATTGCAAGATTTCTCGCTCCTCCGGGACCGATATGTTTTTTTGTTTTTAAAATTTTTATCCTATGGTCTTTTTTTCCATATTTTTCAATGATTTTTAAGGTTTTATCCTCGCTGCCGTCATCAACGCAAATTACCTCAAAATCTTTGAACGATTGAAATAATACACTCTTTAATGTTTGTTCTATATATTTTTCAACATTGTAGGCTGGTATTATTATCGAAAATTCGACCATTTTGTTTTCCTAATAATCTTCCCTTTTTTATTAAATCATATATTAAACTTTTAATTTATTTGTTAAGTATTGTAACACCAGATTTAAGAAAAATCGACAAAAATTAAAGTATATTCATGTTTTTGCCGATATAATGCATGTGTACGGTAAGAAATGAGGTTACAAATGGGTAACACAATTGGTAATAATAAATTTTTAAGATTAACATCTTCTTCAACGGCAGCAAAGTCAAAGACTTCGCAATTAAATCAAGTAAAAAGTGCTGCTAATAATATTAAACAAGCCCAAACCTCATACAGAGCAGGTAATGTTCAGAACAGAAATACTCAAAGTATTTTCTCTTCACAAAGTTCAACGCCTTCTTCAAGAACATCAGGTGGAAAAACAGTATCTTATGAACAATTTACCCAATCTCTTACCGGCAAAAAAATTGATGAATTAACACAAGCAGAAAAAGCACAAATGCAATTGGTTGCTGCATTTGTTGATGCCGATGGTGATAACAAAATCAACGAAACAGAAGCAAATAAACTTGCTGGATTAGATGATGAAAAAGGTGAAATTTCTCAAGAAGACATTGATAAATTGTATGAAGAAATCGGTGTAACAACTGAAGAAGAATTAGAAGATTTAATTTCGGATATTGATAATATCCTTAGAACAGGTTCGACTGCTCCGACAGTAAATACTGATGCTGCAAATACTCAAGCAGTAAAATTCCAATCTGATTCAAAAATTAATTCAACAACTTCAGGTGTTGAATTTGATGAAAAAACAGGTAATTATACAGTTAAAGTAGAACAATACAGAGACGGAAAAGTTCAAGACGATGGTAATGGCGATACAAGATATCCTAACGGTTCTTTCTGGGGTATCGTAACAAACGCATATCCTGAATTAAAAGAATCTGATAAAGAAGCCGTTTACAAAATGATTGGCGAAATGAATGATTTCGATTGGGAAAACCACGTTTTACGTGCAGGCGATAGCCTTAAACTCCCTGTTTTGCAATATGATGAAAACGGTAATGTTACTGGATATCAAGAAAAAGCAAATGAAGTTAAAGAAACAGCTGCAACATCTTCAACTGGTTCAACTGCAGCAACTTCATCAACAGGTTCTGCCGCAGCAACTTCAGCAACTTCAGCAACAGGTTCAACCGCTGCAACCGCATCAACAGGTTCAACAGCAGCAACTTCAGGTACAATAGCATCAAAGAATGCTCAATACATTAACGATGTAATTGCAAACGCTGAAGAATTTTTGAAGAATGTAGAAGGTGATGATTATTCAGAATTTACTGCATACGTTGAAAAGAGCCTCGAAAACACATCATTGTCAGATGCAGATAAACTTCAAATGTTCAACGATTTGTTGAAACTTGCAAAAAACGGTAACATCGGCTACGAATTTGTTACAAGTTTCGGCGACAAAATCAGCAGCGAAGACAAAGCAGATGCAGTTCTTAACCTTGTAAACGATAAAAATTACCAACCTCAAAATTATACAGACATCGCAAACGAATACGTATTGGCATCAATGAAAGATATGATTGCTGACGGAAATATCGACAAGGCATTGGAACTTGAAGATGCTTATAACAAGAGATTTGGCGAAAACAACAACACTTTGAGATACAGTTCAATTTCAACAGAAGATTGGGCAAATTATACGGCAAATCTTTATTCTGCAGCAGCAAAACAAGGCAGATTAGATGATATCCTCAAATTAGACCAATATGATTCTGTAACTGCTCTTCAAGACGGTGTTAAAGGCAAAAAAGAAGACGAACTTATGAACGAATTGTTCGCAAACTTGTCAGAAACTTTGCCCGATGAAATCAACCTTAACCAAGCAGATGCAGATGCTTATGAAATTAAACTCTCTTCAGGTTCTGTTGAAGAAAACTTAAACGAAGTATTGAACTCAACAACCCTTGATGATTCACAAAAAGCATACTATTTGAAGCAAATCATGAATAGTAGTGAATTTACTTCACAGTTCAGAGATATGAAAGCCGGAAAACAAGAAGGTATGTTGAAAGACATTCTTGCACAAGTTGCAAAATATACTTCAGTATAACGGATTAAAAATTCAAAATAAAAAGACGGACTTAAAAAATCCGTCTTTTTTAGTTAAAAATATTTTGATTATTTTGCGTTTAATTTTTTGATAACCAAATCAGAAATATCTGACGCACCATAGAGAGCGGCAGGAACGATAAGAGTGTAGCCGTTTTCTCTTGCAACTGCTTTAACTGCTGTGTCGAATTTGTTGAAAAGTTCCTGACCTTTCTTTTCTTCTTGTTGTCTTAAAGCCATTGCTTTAGTTTGCAATTCTTTGTTATATTTTTCTTCTTTTGCTTTACGTTGAGATTCAGGAGTTTTTTCTAAATCTTTTCTTGCATCGAGAAGAAATTTTTGAACTTCGGTTTCTTGTCTTCTGATAGCATCATTTGCCTGAAGAGCGGCGGGGTATTTGCTCATAACGTAATCAACGTTAACGACGCCGTATTTTTCTGCTGCAACTGACGGAAGTGCCATAACTGTCAATAAACCGATAGTTGAAAATATTTTTTTCATTTTTTACTCCTCTGAACTTTTTGATTTTTATTTTCACATTATTTTAAAAAAATGTCAATTATCACAAGCGGTGTTTAACAGATATTATCTTTTTGAAAAATATGGTATTATAAAGAAAAGAGGGTTATATGACGCAGACATCGGAAAATATTGAACAAACGGAAAATACGAATGCGAAAACGGACGAGTTCGGAGTCGGAATAAAAATCGGTAAAAAGACCGTAACGGCTGTAATTCTTTTGATTTTGGCAGTTGCGATTGTTCTCGGGGTGAAAATTTTTAATAAAAGTTTTTATAAAACCGTCGCATTGCCTGATAAAAAATATTATAAAGATGTTGTTCAATTTTCCTATCCGAGAAAATGGATTCCGCTCGGAAAAGTTTTTTATAATCCGCAAAGTATCCCGAATTTGTTGACATTTTTTGTCGCAACCGTAAATCCCAAGGAGATCGTCGAATGTCAGTTTTTCTCGACACAAATGGAAACCGATAACGGGAATGAATATTATTCGACGAAAAAAAGGGCGAAAGTAAATCCCGAACAGTATTTTGCGACTGCGGTTATGAAAATGTCCCCGACGGCAAAAGATTTGAGATTGGTAAAATCTTATAAACCGACGTACCTTGAATTACGCCGTGCAAAACTTGATAGAAACCTGCTGAGGGACGTTTATGCCGATTCAAATCCGACGAACGATAAGGGAATGGCAACTTTGGACAGTTTAACTTATTTGCCCGTTCATTATCTGTATGAATATGTTGAGGACGGAAAAACCATCTTGCACTTGATTGAGGGTCGTTTTGTGTTCTTTAACCAAGTGTATTCAAAATCAATGGATAATCAGGTTCCTGCATTGGTTTCGATAAAATATGTACAATGTGAAAACGTATTTTCTTATAAGGCAGAAAAATCTGTTTATTGGAAAAATTTTGGAATTTATAAAAATTTTAAAAATAATTTAAAAATTAACGAAGAGTGGGAAAAACTTGCCCTGAAAGAAAGACAGGATCTTTTGGTCAATCTTCCTCAAGTTACTACGGTGACTCTTGACGGAGGCGGAAAATTTAATAACGAAGCCTTTAAAAATACTATTTACAACATTTTGTACCCCGATGAAGAATCAATGACCATGGCAAGATATTATTATGGTAAAGATTTGAAAAGTTTTTTGTTAAAATGGTTCTAAAAATCATTTTTGTACTAAACTCATGGTATCAAGAAATTTTTTTTGAAAGAAATGGTTTAGTATGAAAAAGACAATTTATAGAAATTTATTATTGATGGCATTGGTAATTTCATCTTATATCGGATTGTTGTTCTTTATTTCTAATGAAGGTTTGAAAAATCCGACAGCACTTCCCCGTCACGGAGCGATAGATGCAGAAATGATGGAGCAAGCAACAGATTTTGCAGATGCTGATTTTCACGAAATTCAATTGAACAGAAATTTGATTGACTTGAAATAATCAATAAGACGGCAAAATAATCGGACTTGATAAGGTTCGATTATTTTTTTTTGTTTAATTTATAAATAAAAAAATATTATTCGGTTGATAAAATAAAACTTGCTTGAAAGGGTTTAGCCGATATAATATTCATGAGAAATGCAGAACATTTTGAAGAAGGAGAAACAAAGTGGCAATTCAAATAACAAAAGAAGTTCAAGATATGTGTTGCATTTGCAAGGGTGCAAAACATGAACCTGCTCCGATTCCGCAAGAAGGCGAATGGACAAAGGTAAAAAGAATTGAACAAATTTCAGGTTTAACACACGGTTGTGGTTGTTGTGCACCGCAACAAGGTACTTGCAAACTTACATTGAACGTAAAAGAAGGTATCATTCAAGAAGCATTGGTAGAAACAATCGGTTGCTCAGGCATGACTCACTCTGCAGCAATGGCAGGCGAAATTCTCCCCGGCAAAACAATTCTTGAAGCATTGAATACTGACCTCGTATGCGACGCAATCAACGTAGCAATGAGAGAATTGTTCTTGCAAATCGTGTACGGCAGAACACAAACAGCGTTCTCAGAAAATGGTTTACCGATTGGTGCAGGTCTTGAAGACTTGGGCAAAGGACTTCGTTCACAAGTTGGTACAATCCACTCAACAAAAGAAAAGGGTGCAAGATACTTGGAACTTGCTGAAGGTTATATCCTTGAATTAGGTTTGGACGCAAATAACGAAGTTATCGGTTATAAGTTCATTCACCTTGGCAAATTTACCGCAGCACTTAAAAAAGGTGTTGATTTCAAAACAGCATTTGAAAGCAACGTAGGTACATACGGCAGATTTGCAGATGCAGTCAAAGTTATAGACCCCAGAAAAGAATAAGAGGTGTAAAATGGTAGAATTCGAAGGAAAAGACAGACGTGAGGCTACTATTGAAGCCGCACTTAAAGAATATGGTATCGCTTCATTAGAAGAAGCAAAAGCAATTTGCGATGAAAAAGGTATAAATGTTGACGAAATCGTAAAAGGCATTCAACCTATCGCATTTGAAAACGCTGTATGGGCATACACTTTGGGTTGTGCAATTGCACTTAAAAAGGGTATCAAAAAAGCAGCAGAAGCAGCAGAAGCAATCGGCTTAGGCTTGCAAGCATTTGCAGTTCCCGGCTCAGTCGGCGACGTAAGAAAAGTCGGTATCGGTCACGGTAACTTGGCAGCAATGCTTTTGAGAGAAGAAACAAAATGTTTCTGTTTCTTGGCAGGTCACGAATCATTCGCTGCAGCAGAAGGTGCTATCGGTATTGCAAGAAACGCAAATAAAGTAAGAAAAGAACCTTTGAGAGTAATCTTGAACGGTCTTGGAAAAGATGCAGCATACATCATTTCAAGAATCAACGGTTTCACATCAGTTGAAACTCAATATGATTACAAAACTTGCGAATTGAAAGTTTTGAAAGAAACTCCGTTCTCAGACGGTGAAAGAGCAAAAGTAAAATGCTATGGTGCTGACGACGTATCAGAAGGCGTTGCAATCATGATTAAAGAAGGCGTTGATGTTTCAATCACAGGTAACTCAACTAACCCGACAAGATTCCAACACCCTGTTGCAGGTACTTATAAAAAATGGTGCTGGGAAAACGGAAGAAAATACTTCTCAGTAGCATCAGGCGGTGGCACAGGCAGAACACTTCACCCTGATAACGTTGCAGCAGGTCCTGCATCATACGGTATGACAGATACTATGGGCAGAATGCACGGCGACGCTCAATTTGCAGGTTCTTCATCAGTTCCTGCTCACGTAGAAATGATGGGCGTTATCGGTATGGGTAACAACCCGATGGTTGGTGCAACAGTTGCAGTAGCAGTTGCTGTTGAAAACTCACAAAAATAGTTTTTAACTTGAACTTTTTGAACAAAGGCTCTCAGAAATGAGGGCTTTTGTTTTTTTGGGGGGATTTTTTTGTTCTTTTGTTTTTTATTCTCTGTGATTTATTCCGAAAAATCTCGAAAATTAAACTGTTATAGCCATTTTGAGAGAATATCTTTTGAAAAATCTTGAAAAGTCAAACATTTATTGTCATTCAGAGGTCAATGCCCGAAGAATCTTTGATGAGATTTGATAAAACAAATTTTTCGCTGACGCTCAGAATGACGGTTATTTTTGTCATGCATTCGCTGTCATTGCGAGAAAATCTTTGATTTTCGTGGCAATCCAAAAATCGTAGGGTTGACTTTAGTCAACCAAAAACAAAGAAAGCCATAACTCTGTTTTTTGAAGTCATTATTCTGTTTTTCTGAGGGCAACGCCCGAAAAATCTGAAAAATTTGTTATCAAAAAGCACAGATTTGTTTTATTTTATGAACTTTCGGCGGGCATGACCGATAAAACCCTTGAAAAATAAATAGTTCTGTGTTAAATTAATTTTGCATAATACTAAAAGCAGAAGGTGGTGAAAATAAATGCCGGAAATCAGAGTAGGTGAAAACGAAAACATCGAAGTAGCTTTGAAAAGATTTAAGAAAAAAGTCCAAAAAGCAGGAATTTTGTCTGAAATCAAAAAACGTGAAAGATACGAAAAACCGAGTATCAAAAGAAAACGTAAATCAGAAGCAGCACGTAAAAGACGTGTTTAATAAATAGGTTTAAAAGTCGCTCAAGAGGGCGACTTTTTTAAAGTTTTTATTATCTTTCCCGTTAACCGAGGAGCGATTTAACTTTGTCGAGGAGTTTTTGCTCGTTGAAGTTTGATTTATTGAGCATAAAATCGACGAAAGTGTCCCCGAACATTTTTTGCGTTTGTTCGATTGGGAGCATTGAGATTGTTATTATGGGAAGATTTTTAAATTTTTCGTCTTGTCGAAGTTTCGAGATGAGTTCGACGCCGTTCATTTCGGGCATTTCGATGTCACTGATGAGAAGGTCGCAATTATTTTGTTGAATTTCTTTCAAACCGTCTAACGGATTATTGAATGAAAGCACGTTGTAGCCTGCGTTTTGGAGCAGTGTTGAAAAATAAATTTTTGTTGTTTGCGAATCGTCAATTACAACAATTTTTTTCGCTTTGTCATAATGTTTTTCGGGAATATTGACCGACGTTGAGGAAGTTACCATCGGGATTTCGAGGAGAATTTCCGTTCCTGTACCATCTTCGGTGTTAATTTTAATTTTTCCGCCCAATTCTTTAATTTTTGAATCAACGATATCCAAACCCATTCCTCGACCTGAAATTTCGGTTACTTTGTCTTGGGTTGTAAAGCCTGCTTTAAGGATAAGATTTAAGAGGTCTGATTTTTTAGCGTTGTCAATTTCTTCTTGAGTCAGGAAGTTGTCCGAGAGTGCTTTTTGTTTGATTTTGTCGAAATCAATGCCGCAGCCGTCATCTTTTACGGAAATTGTTAAAGTTTTGCCTGATTTTTTAGCGTTGACGGAGATTAAGCCGGCACGTGGTTTGCCTTTTGTTTCACGTTCGTCGGGGCGTTCTGTTCCGTGGTCAACGGCATTTCTGAGAAGATGAATAATCGGCGTTTTAATTTCGTCGAGAATTTGTTTATCTACGCTGACTTCCGCACCCGTAATTTCGATATCGACTTCTTTTTGCTCGTTTTGGGCAATATCTCTGACCATTCTCGGAAACATGTGCAAAATGACACCGATGGGGAGCATTCTCACGCCCTGAACGGTTTTTGAGATGTTGGAAAGATATTTTTCGACTTTTGAAAAAATTTCAGATTCCTCTTCATTAATTTTTTCGTAATCGCAAAACATTTGTTGAATTTCCGAGAGATTTTGCTGATTTTTCTGAATTTCGTCCGATAATTTTGTGACTAAATTGCCCGAATTATTTTTGTCATTAACGAGTGTTTTCAATTCATTCAGGCTTTTTTCGAGTTCAAACATTTTTGATGAGAACTTTGTTGCAATGTCTGATAAATTTTGGAAATTTTTGTGTGATTTGTTTGCGATGTTGCAAAGATTTCCAACGTTAACGAATAATTTGTCCAACTTGTCAGATTCAATTCTCAATGTGCGGATTGAGCCTTGCCCTAATGTTTTTAAGATGTCGGTGATGTTGTTTGTGGTTGTTTTGGGCTGAGGAATTTTGGGCGGTACCTGAACGTTAATCATCTGTTCCGCAATGGAGATACGTTGTTTGAGGAAGAATAAATCTTCCGATTTGCTATCGTCGCAGATAACTTTTTTGATAATTTTGAATGTGCTTGACAGGGTGTTAGTTAAATTATTGTCTGTCTTGTCGCAATTTTGCACTTTTTCAAAAATTTTTTCGCAAACTTTTAAAATTTCATCAATTTCGGAATTTTCTGTTTTCAGAGAACTTGTGAGTTTTAAAAGAGCAATTGCGGCACTTTTGTCGGTTTTAAGTGTCGGAATAAGTTTTAAAATTTCGTTAATTTTGTCTTCAAAAGAGCCGTTTTCGTCTAAACTTTTAATTGATTTTGTAATTTCGGCGATAATAATTTTGATTTCGGCAATATTGTCGGCGATTTTTTGTTTTGAAAGTTCACCGTTTTTAATTTCTGAAAGCAAATCTTCCGCCGAGTGAGCAAGTTTTTGAACATTGCTAAGTCCGACAATTCCGGCAGAACCCTTGATAGAATGGGCATCTCGCATTAATCTTGTGATAATTTCAATGTCATTGTTTTTTTCATAAATCGAAAGTTGTCTGATAAAATCCGTTAAAATCGACTTACTTTCTTCCTTAAAAATCACAACAGTTTCTTCGATATCAAAAGAGTTCATTTTGCCCCCGTATGTGATAATTTTACCACAACTATGGTTTATTTTTGTAATTTTTTTGAATAAATTTTAACTCTTCCTGCTTGTTTTTGAGTCCGTTGTTGAGTTTTTCTCTCAAAAGGGCATTTTGAATTTCCGAGAAAATTTTTCCCTCTGAAAATCCCTCCGCTTTCAGGTCAAATCCCGTCGTTTCGATTTTCGTGTCTTTTATTTTAAAATATTTTTTTGAAATTTTTTCATCAATAAAAATTCCGTAAAAAACGGCAGAAAGATAATCTTTGTTCTTAAAATATTCAAAAATTGAGAAATTATCCTCTAAAATCGGTTTGTTATTCAAAAAATCGTGCAAATTTTCGACGATTTTCTTTTCTCGAACCGTCAAATTCAATTTTTCGGGAATATTTGAGTTGCAAAAAATCGGGAGAAAATATAATCGCCAAATGTCATTTTCCTCAATCGAATATTCAAATAACGCACTTTTGAGGTCAAAACCCGTTATTTTCTCCGAAAAATCAATGCCAAAAATTTTATATAATTTTTGCTCGACAAATTTGTCAAAACAAGAAGCAAAATTAAGCGAAAACAGGTCGATTATCTCTTTTTCAACCCTTTTTAAAGGAATATTTTTTAACGGATTTTCAAGATATCTGTCCTGAAGTTCTCTCGTTTTTTGTTCAAGTCCAAAACCAAGACGTTGAGAGAATTTCAGCCCTCTAATCATTCTTGACGGGTCGTCAAAAAACGATTTATCGTGCAAAATTTTGAGTTTTTTGTTTTTTAAATCGGAAAGCCCGTTTGTCAAATCGATTAATTCAAACAGATTTCCTTTATTTAAAGAAATAATTAGCGAATTTACCGTAAAATCACGTCTTTTGATGTCTTCTTCGAGAGAACAGCCGATTTTGACGATTTTGGGCAAATCGCCGAAATTGTCGTACTTTTCCTGTCTTGTCGAGGCAAAATCAATCTCGACACCGTTTTTGAACACAACTTTTGCGGTCGGCAAAGTTTCATTGAACTTAACGGATTTTGTCGGAACATAGCATTCTAAAATTTCAACAAATTCTTTTGCACTTCCCTCAACCGTGATATCCACGTCGTGCAAGCATTTTGAGAGCAAAATATCTCTAACGATTCCGCCTACAAGATAAATTTTTATTCCGCTGATTTCGGCAATTTTTATGCACTCGGAAATTGCCTCAAAAACTTCTTTGCTTAATTTTTCCCGTAAATTGACCTTTTTCATTTGATTATTATAACAAAGATGGCTGAAAAAATTTCATTTCCGAAAAAATCATCTTTTTGACCCTTAACATTTCTTAATTATTTGCTAAAGTTTATAAAGAAACTGCCGATATATAACATGTAGGTAAGGATAAATAAAATGCTTGAAAACAACACAACAGGATTTTTTAATAAACCGTTCGGCTTGAATGTTCAAGTCCCGACAAGAACGTTGCAACAAGCAAAAGAAACTGCTGTTAAGACAGTTAATAACCTTTGGAAACCTATGGAAGATTATTTTGAAAAAGCTGACAACGTTTTCAGTGGCGATGTTCAAGCAGAAATCGAAAAATATCACAGAATGGCTTATTCGTTAGGTGCTACAATGCGTCAAGGTCAAGAAAAACGCACATTTAACGTAAAAGTTTAAACAAGAAGTAAAATTGAAAGATGATAGAGAAGATTTAAAAGACTGCATTGTCAGTCTTTTTTTATTTCAGAGTTTTACAAAATTGGCAATTTTGCCCGAATGATATATCATCAATGTATGATAAAAACACTGATGAAATTTATATTAATAATAGTTTGTCTTTGTTTACAGACGGTTTATGCGTCCGTAATCAAGGTTAATGACGTTGTTTTTGACAGTTCGGACAGTGTTATTTTTATATCAACAAGCAACACGTCTGAAAATAGCGTAAAAATAAGAAAAGGCTTTTTGCAAAACCCTGACAGAATGTTTTTCGATATTGAAAATGCGGTTTTGACAAGGCAGCAAGGCTCTTTTGATTTTACATACGGAAAGTTGTCCAACTTAAAAATTTCACAATTTTCGACAAATCCATATACCGTGCGGGTTGTAATGACTTACACTTCAAAATTGAAACCCGAAGATGTAAAAATTATGACTGTCGGCGGAAGTATCATTGTCAAATTGCAGAATTTCAAGCACTCACAGGATTTTATGACTCCTGTTTATCGGGAAGTCCGCTCGGATTCTTATGATTATTTTGAAAAGGTTAAGGTTAATGAGTCAATTGTCGTAAAGCAGCCTGCTGCACCGAAAACGACCGAAAACGGTGAAACTGTCGCTCCCAAGAGTGAGCCGGTCAGAATTAATCAGCCGCTTTATGAGTCGAAATTGCGTTCGAGATATTTTATTTCAAACGTATATTCTAAAAATGGTGCGTTATTGCTTGCGGGAACAGGGATTTATAATTTTGAAAAACCGTTCTATCTTTCTCCCGCTGCCGGTTCGACTTATCAGAGAGTGGTTTTTGATATCCCGAATGCCGTTCTTGCTGCGAAGTTAAGAAACAAAGTTTTTCAGTTAAGTCCGAATGAATCCGTTAAGATAGGGCAGTTTGAGCCGACAAAGGTCAGACTTGTTATAACTTCGCCAAATCCCGAGAAATATCTTGCGATTTGCGGAAATGATTTGCAAAATGTATTGATTGCAAGAGAGGATAAACTCGGCGGACTTCATTTGTTCCCCAACACGTCGAGCCTTGTTTCGGCAAGTTTGGTTGCAAAAAAGGAAAATCAAAAAGATGTCGATAGATTTACGCTTTCTTTCAGCGACCCGATTGTCTATTCGATAAAGCGTCACAGCAGTTCTGTTGATTTGATTTTGTACAATGTTAATGTTGATAATGTTCCTGCTCTTGCGAAGAAATTTCAGGTAGGACATATTGAAGGTGTTGTTGTTAAAAAAATCAGTGCAATCGGTGTAAAAGTAACCATTCCGTTAAATCAAAAATCTACATTGGATTGTATGGAAAATTTGAATGCCACAAAGTTGGTCTTCACGGTAAAAAGTCCTCAGCAACAAACGGTTGTTGTTGCTCAAACGAAAAACGATTTTCACGGTCGGGTTATTGTTCTTGACCCCGGACATGGCGGTTATGACCCCGGTGCAATGAGAAACAATGTTATGGAAAAGAATATCACCATGAGCATTGCAAAATTAATCGCAAGAAACCTTAAAGCCCAAGGTGCAACCGTTATTATGACAAGAACTGACGACAAGTTCGTTTCTCTAGAGGACAGAGTCGTTATTTCAAATAACAAAAAGCCTGATATTTTTGTCAGCGTCCACATTAATTCAAGTGAAAATGCGTCTGCTCACGGTATTGAAACGCACTATTTCAAAGATGACAGTTTGGAACTTGCAAAGTCTATCCATAAATCGATGGCGACGGAAATTGAGGAAACGGACAGAGGTATTTTGAAATCGAGATTTTATGTTATCAGACATACAAATCAACCGTCCGTATTGCTTGAATTGGGCTTCATCTCAAATGATGATGAACGCAACCTCTTACTGTTGCCTCAACAACAGGAAAAATTCGCAAAAGCGATTGTTGACGGCATAAGCAACTATTTTGAAAATAAAAAGAAAACAGGAACAAAGTAAATGGATAATCGTCCAATAGGTGTATATGACTCGGGAATAGGAGGTTTGACCGTATTTTCAAAGTTGGTCAAATTATTGCCTGATGAAAATTATCTCTATTTCGGAGATACGGTTAACATTCCGTATGGAACGAAATCTCGGGAGGAATTGCTCACAATTACGCATAAAATTATGAATTTTTTTAAGGAACAAAATGTCAAAGCGGTCGTTATGGCGTGTAATACAACGTCGGCGGTTGCTTATGATACGTTGAAAGAAGATTATGATTTTACGCTCTATCCCGTCATTCAAACGGCTTGTCGGGTCATTGCGGAGATGGACGTGAAAAAAATCGGTACGCTCTCGACTGAAGCGACTGCAAATTCTCATGCTTACAAAAATCAACTTTTGAAATATAACCCCAATCTTGAGGTTTTTGAGCATGGTTGTTCGGGAAGATGGGTTGAAATGGTGGAAAATCAATCTCAAAGTGCAAAAGAAAATGAGCCGATTTTGAGGGAGCATTTGAATGCCGTGCTTGAAAATAATGTTGATAAAATTATTTTGGGCTGCACTCATTATCCTTATCTCAGAAACATTTTGAGCGATTTTGTCGGAGAGGATATTTTTATTGATCCTGCCGAATATTTTGTAAAATATATTGTTCAAGATTTGAAAAATTGTGATAAAATTGCAAATAAAAAGGATTATGAACCGAAATTCTTTGTAAGTTCAAATCCTGAAAAATTTAAGAATTCTTCAGAAATTTTCTACAAACTTGAAGAATTGCCCACACTGATTAAGCGTTAACAATTCAAAAGGAGTTTTTGATGAAAAAAATATTTTATACAATAGTTTTATTGTTTATGACGGCACTTTCTGTTTGTGCTGAAACGTTTACGGGGATTGCGGTTTTCCCTTTTTCAACGGATAATCCGACAACAACATTTACGGTAAAAATGAACCAACCGATTGTAATTAACAACATGATTTCTGTTAAGGAAGGCGAGTATCTATACGGAAACGTTACAAAGGTCGTTGACGGTCAACGTGGCAAACGTATGGGCTATTTCGTTTTCAATCCGACATATCTTGCTGACGGAAAGGGAAAAGTTAAGCCTTTGACGGATAAGACTTTAAAAGTAAAAGTTTCTTTCTATAAGCCTTTTGACCCGAAAAGTACCGCAAAAAATTTGGCGGAAAATGGTGCAGAAACGGCTGCCGGTATTCTTTTAAATATTCCGATGGTATCTCAAGGGGTTTCGTTCATCAAAGGCGTTGCCAACCCTGACGAAGAATCCTCGAACAGAATTACAAGCGGATTTAAAAAAGTTTATAAAGATTCCCCGCTTTCTTATGTAGAAAAAGGCGAACCGCTAATTTTGGAAAAGGGACAAGAAGTTAAGTTGAACTTTAAAAATGAGTATTAATTTCGCAAAAATAATCTAAATCGTTGTAAAACAGACTTTCGGCAGGCAATTTGAGCCTGTCGAATTTTTTTTGTGCAATGTTCGCAAAATCTTTTGATTTTGTGTTGAAAATTTTTGAGGCGGTGTAATTTGTGCAAATTATTTCGGGACTTAAATCGTACAATTCTTTTTGCTCTTTGAAAATCTCCTCAACGGCTTTTTCCGCTTGATAAGATTTTCCACTTTCATAGAGCAAGGTTGCGTATTTGAGTTGAATTTTGTGTCTTGTATTTTGTGAAAATGCGGCGGAAGAGAGCAATTCTTCAAACAATTCCCGTGCTTTTTCGTAATTTTTTTGACGATAATTCAAATCTGCAAGGTTAAGTGCTGAAGTTATGTCCGTTTCAAACGACGGAGCGTCCTCTGTGTAGTTTTCATTTGCAAGGTCATATCTGCCGATGGCTTTGTAATAGTTCAAAAGAACATATCCCAACGCAACGGCATCTGTATCTTCTCCGTCCTCAATGTTTGCTTTTACATCGTCTGAGAGCAAAACTGCTTTTGCCTTTTCATAATCTTTGGTATCGAGGTATACTTGAATTAGATTTTGCGGATACCAACTGCGTAATTGTTCATAAATCGGAAGGGATTTTTTATATAAGCCCAAAGTTGAGTAACAATTTGCAATTTGCAAATTTATCAGATTGTTCATCTCCTCATCCTGCGAGCAATTCGCCTGAAGTTCTTTCAAAAGTTTTTGATATTCTTTTATCGCTTTTTGGATATTTCCTCTTTCGACAAGGCATTTTATCATTTCTTCCTTGCTTTCAAAATAGGAGTAAAAATCCTTGTCCTTTGCGGGTTTAAGTGTTACCGAAAAAAGTTTTTTAATCTCTGTATCGGCTTTATAATATCTTTCCGCATTTTTGAAATTGCCGTTTTGATAAGCGTTAAGCCCTTTTTGTGCCAAAATATCTTCGTCAAATAAAATATTTATTCCCGTAAAAAACACAAAAGAGCATACAAATAAAATTATCAACGAAAAAATAACGGGTTTTAAACTCGAATTTTTCGGATTATTATTATGTTTTGCCTTAATTTTAAGTGTTTTCTTCATCAAAACCTCGCCGATATTTTATCACTTTTTTTGAGGTTTTTCAAATTTTGCAACTTCGTTCAAATAATTTTCGGCAAAAAAATACCCTCGTTTTGGAATGAGGGCATTTTGGTTATTAACTTTTTACGACTTTGCTCAACCCTGCCGGTTTGTCGATGTTTCTGCCCAAGGCTTTTGCACATTCAAACGCAAGAAGTTGGAGCAAAACGAGCATTCCGAAAATTGTTAAAACTTCGATTTTTGTATCGATTGTGATATGTTTTCTGCAAAGTTCGTTGAAGTATTCAGGTGCATTTTTGTCCGCAATCGTTACCATATAAGGATTGTAGGACTTGTAGATTTTTTTGATGTTGTTGATGCAAACGCCGTGATGAATTTCGTCAACCAAAACGAGGACTGCGGATTTTCTGTTCAAAATCGCAACGTGACCGTGCATAAATTCGCCTGACGGATATGCCGTTGTGTTTATGTAGGACGTTTCTTTGATTTTCAACGCTCCTTCTTTGGCAAGTCCGTAGAAAATTCTGCTGCCCAAGATTTCAATAGCATCATATTCCGATAAATCTTTGGCGATTTTTTTGATTTCATCGTGAGAATTGAGTTGTTTTTTCAGGAAAATCGGTAAACATCTTAATTCTTCGATATCCTGATTAATGTTTTCACCCTGTTTTTGTCTGATTGCCAAAATCAAAAGCATAGCACAGAAAATTTGTGCCGAAAGTGCCTTGGTTGAAGCAATACTGTTTTCTTTTCCCGCCATTGTGTAAATCTTGTATTTCGCAAGATTCCACATTGTTGAGTTAATTGTGTTTGAGATACAAAGAGTGTTGTCCGTTTTTCCTAAAACTCTTTTCATAACGGCGAGAGTGTCTGAGGTTTCGCCTGATTGGGAAACGAATACGAACAGACGTTTTTTCCAATTTGCCTTGTCTGACATGAAAAATTCGCCCGAATAAAACGCTTCGGCGTCAAGTCCTAATGAGGTTTTCATCATTTCAGCGATGATTACGCAACAGTGGTAAGACGAACCGCTTGCGATAAAGCAGATTTTTTGTGCTTTTTCGGGAGTATCGACTAAAATTTTGTTGTCGCTCGAAACGTAATTGGCAAGCAACTTTTCAATGATTTCGGGTTGTTCGTAAATTTCACGCTCCATTGCGTATTCAAAATTTTCCATATTTATCCTCTGTTATAGACTTTGATTAAGTGCCAACCGAATTGAGTTTTTACAGGTTCAGAAACTTCGCCGACTTGAAGATTAAATGCTGCGTTTTCAAACGGTTTAACCATCATTCCTCTGCCAAAAGAACCTAAAGCCCCGCCACGTTTGCCTGACGGGCATTTTGAATATTTTGCGGCAAGTCTTTCAAAACTTTCACCGTCGTTAATTCTTTTTTTGAGTTCAACTGCTTCCTGATAACTGTCAACGAGGATATGTCCCGCACTGACTTGGTTTACGGATTCCAATTTTACAAAACTCGGTTTTTCTTCGATTGAACGATAAATTTCTTTTGCCGTAACTGTTGTTTGAACTAAAAGGCAAATTATAATTGCTGAAATAATTTTCTTCATAGTGTCCTCTTTTTGTAACATTATAACGCATTATAAATTTTTTGCACTACAAAAAAGGACTGATTCTCATCAGCCCTTTTTTAATCTGTTTTATCAGTCGATTATAATTCGCCTCTAACGATTGCTTTTAATGTTTTTGCAACTGTTTCCTGTTCTTCTTTTGTGATTTCAGGGAACATAGGAAGTGACATAACGACTTTAGTATCTTCAACAGTGTTCGGAAGTGACATTTCCGGAATGTTCAAGTATTTGTGAACTTTTTGCATGTGAAGCGGAACAGGGTAGTAAAGCATTACGCCTACGCCGTTTTCTCTCATTTTGTCGAAAACTTTATCTCTGTTCGGAACTTTTACTGTGTATTGGTGATAGATACATTTTGTATCGTGCAATTCAACAGGTGTTTCAACTTCATCGCAATCTGCGAATAATTCGTTATAGTATTCTGCATTTGCTTTTCTTGCAGCGTTCCATTCGTCAACGTAAGGAAGTTTTACTCTCAAAATTGCTGCTTGAATTTCGTCAAGTCTTGAGTTTACACCGATTTCATCGTGGTAGTAACGAACTGCACCACCGTGGTTTCTGAGTGCTACAACTCTGTCACGCAATTTTTCGTCGTTCATAACGAGCATACCGCCGTCGCCCATTGTACCCAAGTTCTTTGTCGGGTAGAAACTGAAACAGCCGAATGTGCCGAATGAACCTACTTTTTGTCCTTTATATTCTGAACCGATACCTTGGCAAGCATCTTCGATAACGTGCAAGTTATGACGTTTTGCGATGTCCATAATCTTGTCCATTTCGCAAGGTTGACCATAAAGGTGAACAGGAATGATAGCCTTTGTATTAGGAGTAATCAACGCTTCGATTTTTTCAGGGTCGATGTTGAATGTGTCTTTGTCGATATCAGCAAATACCGGTTTTGCACCTACAATGCCGATTGCTTCTGTTGTTGCAACGAATGTGAACGCTGTTGTGATAACTTCATCACCTTTACCTATATCCAACGCTCTCAATGCAACGTGAAGTGCATCTGTACCTGAGTTCAATGCTACTGCGTATTTTGTACCGCAATATGCTGCAAATTCTTCTTCAAATGCTTTGTTGTTCTTGCCCAAAATGTATGAACCTGAACGCATCACTTCGACTACGGCTTCTTCCATTTTGTCGCCGATTTTAGCATATTGTCTTTTTGAATCCATAATAGGTATCATCTTCAAATCTCCTTTTATTTTCCTATATCTATTTTAGCATAGACAGTGTGTCTTTATATAATCTTAATATACAACAAAATGTTGCTCAATTTTAATCAAGCAACATTTTATTATTCAAAAAATATTTAAGGTTTTAACAAAACTTTTATCGCTTGGCTTTCTGCAACCATTTTCAAAGCCTGTTCGGTTTGAGATAGCGGCATAACGTGAGTTATCAATTTTTCAACGTCAATTTGTCCTGAAGCGATAAGTTCATACGCCTCTCTGAAATATTGCGGTGTGTGGTGGAAAACGCCGATGACTTTTAATTCGTCATAATGAAGTCGTCTTGTGTCAATATTTATTGTCGTACCGCTTTTGCAGCCGCCGAAAAGATTTATCATTCCTCCTTTTCGGACAAGTTTGAACATTCTTTCCCAAATTTCGGGAAGACCGACACATTCGATTGCGGCGTCAAAGCCTTTTCCCTCTTCCGTCAATGACAACAGGATTTTATCGGGATTTTTATATTTTGTAAGGTCAATGACTTCGTCTGCACCGCCAAATTCTTTTGCCAACTTGATTTTCAAAGGATTTCTGCCTGCTGCAATGACTTTTGCTCCTTTTAATTTAGCAAGTCTTACAAACATCAGTCCGATTGTGCCAATTCCAACAACCGCAACGGTTTGCCCCTTTTGAATATCCATATTCGCAATTCCGTGGACAACATTTGCCAACGGTTCGCAAAATGCCGCTTTTTCAAAACTCAACTCGTCGTCGATTCTTATCATATTTTTTTTGACAATTCTCTCGGGAACGTTGATGTATTCTGCGTAAGCACCGTTTAAAAATTCCAAATTTTCGCAAAGATTATAAAGTCCTCTCTTACAAAAATAGCATTCTCCGCAAGGTGCCGAATTTGCCGCAACGACTCTATCGCCGACGGTAAAATTCGTAACGTTTTTTCCGACTGCTTCGACAACTCCCGCAAATTCATGACCAAATCCCGACGGGGTTTTTTTGATTAAGACGGGGTGTCCTCGACGGTATGTTTTTAAGTCGGTTCCGCAAGTCAATGCAACTTCGATTTTGACTCTGACTTCGCCGTTTTTCGGGTCTTTTATCTCTGTTTCTTCGTATTTAATATTTTCAGGTGCATAAAACCTGACAGCGTTCATTTTCATATTTTAATATAAGCCTTCATAATTTTGTTTGAAAGGGTATCTGCTATCGCTTCGTTGAGTTTTTCGAGCGGATAAACGGTTGTTAAGCCGTGAACTTTTACCCTGTTGTTTTGCAAGAAATTAAATGCATCTTCCAAATCCGCAGGAGATGAGGAGTAACTGCTTGTTACGGTCAATTCTCGGTAATAAATTTGATTATTCGGATAAGCGGTTTCATCGGATTTTACAGATGAAAATACGTTGATTGTGCCGCCGTCACGAACTGCTGCAAATGCAAGGTCTAACGCCTTATCCGCACCTGATGTCATAATAATTGCGTCAAATCCTGACGGATTGACTTCCAACTTCATATCAGAAACGGTTTCTTCAAGATTTCCCAACTCGAATGCACCCTCAAATCCTAATTTTTTCGCCAATTTCACTCTTTCGGGGATTAAGTCGATACCGTAAGCGTTATATCCGAACTCACGAACGGCTTGTCCCATCAAAAGACCGATTGTGCCGAGTCCGATGACAAGAACATTTGCGTTAAAGTCGAGTTTTGTTCTTTTGACGCATCTTATACAGCAGGCCAACGGTTCGGTGAAAGAGATATCTTCTTCCGAAAGGGTACTTGTCAATCTGAAAACGGTATTCATCAAGTGGTCTTCGGAAACGTAGATATATTCCGAAAATCCTCCGGGGACGATGTTTGTTTTTTTGAATTTTCTGCACATTGAGTAATTTTCGCCAAAACAATATGTGCATTCAAAACAGGGAACGTGATGTCCCATAACGATTTCGTCGCCGACTTCAAAGTCTGAATCCGAGTTGATTTTGACAATTTCTCCGACAATTTCATGTCCCAATACCGTTCCTTCGGGTACGCTGTTGTGTTTAAGTTTTACGATATCAGAGCCGCAAAGTCCGCAACCTGAAATTTTTACAATCGCACCTTTATCTTTGAGTTCGGGAATTTGCATATCGACAACTTCGATTTTTCCCGATTTTAATATTGCTGCTTTCATCTCATCACCTTTTCTTAACCTGATTGTATCACAAAAAATATCAATCAATTTTTTTAAGAAGTTTTTTGTCGGATTTTGAGAGTTCTGTTTTTAAAAATTTTTCAAACAAGTCGGGACGTTTTTCTTTTGTTCTTTCAAACTGTTTAATTCTACGCCATTCCGCAATTTTTTCGTGGTTGCCGCCGAGTAAGATTTCCGGAACTTCCAATCCTTCATAATCCCGAGGTTTTGTATATTGCGGATATTCGAGCAAATATTCCGAGTGTGAGTCATAATCTTTTGATTCGGAATTACCCAATGTTCCGTCCAAAAGCCTTGTTACGGCGTCGATTATACAGATTGCCGAGTATTCCCCCCCCGAGAGTACAAAATCGCCGATTGAAACTTCTCTTGCCTTTGACAAAATTCTTATTCTTTCGTCAAAACCCTCGTAATGACCGCAAATTATCCGAAGTTGGCTTTTGGTTGAATATTCTTCTGCCATTTTTTGGTTAAAAAGTTCGCCTTGCGGGGTCATAATGATTGTTTCGGAATTTTCGAGAACATCAATACTGTTGATAGCGTCCATATAGGGTTGGCAGGACAAAACCATGCCCGCTCCGCCGCCGTAAGGTGTATCGTCTGTTTTTCGATGTTTATCGTGAGTAAATTCTCTCGGATTGACTGTGTTTATTGAAATAACTCCTTTTTCGCCGGCACGGGACGGCATGCTCTCTGAACATGCTCCTTTGATAATGTCCGGAAACAAAGTGATTACGTCAAATCTCACTCGATTAACCCCTCAATATCTTTCACAACGATCTGGTGTTTGTTTAGGTCAACGACGGGGACTAATTCTTTTACGAACGGCACGAGGTGATTTTGGTCGTTACTGTCTGTAATTTCCAAAATTTCGTTGGCACCGTTTGTTCCTACGTCTTTGATTTCGCCGATTTTTTCGCCGTCAACATTGAAAACTTCGGCACCGATTAAGTCGCTTACAAAAAATTCATCTTCCGTAAGTTCGCTCTCGGCTTGCTCTTTCGGGATTTTTATCTCAAACCCTTTGATTTCTTCGACATCGTTAATCGAGTTAATTTCCTCAAACTTAATCAACGCAAATTGTTTGTGAAAACGTACGGATTTGACTGTATATTCCTTCTGAATGCCGTTTTTTGTCACAAAAACTTTCTCAAGACTTTCGATAAGTTGTTCTTTTCCCTTGGTGTAGCCGACTTTGACTTCACCTTTAATTCCGTGAAAATTTAAAATTTTACCGACTGAGATTAATTTTGTCATAATTATTTCTTAAATTCTTCGGGTGCATCAGGTCTGTCGGGGTTCCAACGGTCAAGACCCATTTCTTTTCTGACAAGTCCGATTCCGACGTGAACACGCCATTCGTCCATTTTGAGTTGTGCTGCAATGAGTTTGTGGCAGCCGATTGGAGGAAGCGGCAACAATGGTTCATACAACATTTTGATTGCCGTCAATTGGTCGGGCGTTACTGCAAGTTTTCTTTTCGGGAATGCTAATTTCGGCAACATCATTTTTTGACGTACCAAATTGATACCGAAGAAAACTTTTCTCGGTTCAATTCCGAGTGCTGCTCCGATAACCTCGTGAATGTCGTGGTTAGGCAACGGTAATGCCTTTTTGTACAACAATTCGATTTGTTCCAATTGTTCTTTTGTGATTAAAAGTTGTTTCTTTTGTTGCGGTTTTCTGTTGAAATTGCCGCCACGTTTAAATCCGCCGCCTCTGTTGTTAAAGTTTCTTTGCGGACGGTCGCCGTAATTACGTTGCGGTCTGTCGCCGTAGTTGTTGTAACTTCTTTGCGGGCGGTCGCCATAATTGCGTTGCGGTCTGTCACCGTAGTTATTGTAACTTCTTTGCGGGCGGTCACCATAATTACGTTGCGGTCTGTCGCCGTAGTTGTTGTAACTTCTTTGCGGGCGGTCACCGTAATTACGTTGCGGTCTGTCGCCGTAGTTGTTGTAACTTCTTTGCGGACGGTCGCCATAATTGCGTTGCGGTCTGTCGCCGTATGGTCTTTCGTAATTTTTCGGGGTATATGTTCTTTCTTCTCCGAAAGATGCTCCACCTGCCGTATAACCGTTTTGATATTCGTGTTCTGCGTGATTATGTTCTTGTGTTTCTTCTTCTGATCCTTGTTTTCTTTCAGGATACAAACAATTAGGACAAATTACTCTTTTGGGATTTTTTGTTTCAAATTCCGCACCACACTTCGTGCATTTGTTAATATACATAGTCTTACTTTCTAAAAATAAATAAATTCCTTAAATTCTGAAAAACAATAAAAAACAATAAATCTGTGTTCTTACACAATTATTCTATCAAAAGATTTAAAAAATACAAGTATTGTAACTATACTTTACGTTACTTTTTGTATTTTGAACTCAACTGTCCGCAAGCAGCATCGATGTCTGCCCCTCTTTCGAGCCTTACCGTAACCTTTTTGCCCGAGGCTTCGACGATACATTTGAATTTCAAAACGGCATCTCTTGAGGGTTTTTTGTATTCGCAATATTCATTTTCGTTATACAAAATTAAATTTACGTTGCATTTTAACTTGGAAATTAATTCGCATAACTCTTTTGCGGCTTTCGGTGAGTCGTTCAAATCTTTTATCAAAATATATTCGATAGTAACCCGTCTTCCTGTTACCATCGTCAATTTGCGTAATTCGTCAATTACATCTTTGATTTTATATTTCTTTTCGACGGGCATGACGGATTGTCTGATTTCGGGATTTGCACTGTGAAGTGAGATTGCGACTGTCGGTTGGAATTTTATTTCTGCCAATTTTCTTATTCCGGGGATAATTCCGCAAGTTGAAACGGTTATTCTTCTTGAGCCGATTTTGAAATCTTCCCTCAATCTGTCAATTGCAGGCAGCACATTGTCGAGGTTAAGGAGCGGTTCGCCTTGTCCCATAAATACTATGTTTGTGACTTTTAGAGTTGTGTCAGCCTGAATTAAATAAATTTGTTTTAAAATTTCATCGGTGGTTAAATTTCTTTTAAAGCCCAACTTTGCCGTTGCACAAAAACTGCAACCCATCGGGCAGCCGACTTGTGAACTTATGCATGCCGTAAGGTTTGCTCTGTTGTCAAATCTCATCAAGACCGCTTCTGTGACATTTCCGTCCGCAAGTTCAAATAAAAATTTCATCGTTCCGTCGGAACTTACCTGTTTGTCCTTCAACTTAACGTCCGAAAGTTTGCACTGTTCGTTGAGTTGTTCTCTGAATGCCAAAGGTAAATCGGTCATTTCGTCAAAAGATTTATATGACTTTAAATAAATTCCGTTATAAATTTGAGTTGCCCGAAACTTACTTCCTCCGAGCGAAAGTACAAATTCCTGTAACTCTTCCAAATTTAAACCTACCAATGATTTTTTATTCATATTTGAATGATAACACAAAAATTGCTGACGTAAATTAAAAAAAGTGTTATAATTGTAGCATGATTAAGATTGCAATTACTGGAAACATTGCTGCAGGAAAGTCTGTTGTCGAAAAAATATTGAAAGATTTGCATTATCCTGTCATTGACACGGATAAAATTGTTCATAATCTTTTCGTCGAGTCAGATGATTTGAACTCGGAGTTACGTGCGGCTTTCGGCGATTTTGATATTTGTACTAACCATTTAATCGACAGAAAAAAACTTGCCAAAATCGTATTTTCCGACAAAAAATTGCTCTCAAAACTTGAAAAAATCACCCACCCCTACATTATTGACGAGGTTATGAAATTTTTTGAGCAAAATTCTGATGCGAATTTTACTTTCGTTTCCGTTCCTCTGCTCTATGAGGTTAATTGGGGGTATTTGTTTGATAAAGTTATTATGGTTGCAGCGGACGATGAAATTCGTTTGATTCGACTTATGGAACACCGCAATCTCTCTAAAAAAGACGCTTTGAAACGTATGAACGCTCAAATTCCGCAAGATAAAAAAATTAAATTTGCAGATTTTGTAATTTATAACAACACAAATTACATTGATTTGAGCCGTCAAATTAATCAGGTTCTTTTAAGTTTGGTTTAATATATTTTATTTTGTTTGCTTGTTTTCTTTTGTGAAAAGCATTGACACAAATAGTGCTATGCCTACTAACATCGGGTAATACAAGCATTTGATAATTTGGAACGGAGTGACAGAGAGTGCCGCTGAAAGGCTTATTGCAATCAAAATTTGTGCTCCGTAAGGCAATGCACCTTGTACGCAGCAAGACATTGTGTCGAGAATGCTTGCGGTTCTTCTCGGGTCAACGTCGTATTTTTTGCTCATTTCTTTTGCTATCGGACCTGCCGTAATGATTGCGACAGTGTTATTTGCCGTGAAAATGTTGACAATTCCGACCAAAATAGCAATGCCGACTTCGCAGAGTCTTTTGTTTTTAATCAAACATTCCGTGGAATTAATTATATAAGTTATTCCGCCGTTGTATCGAACCATTTGCAACAAACCGCCCGCAAGAAGCGAGATGATGATGACACTCGCCATGCACAATGTTCCGTCGCCGATTAATCCGAATGCAACTATCAAGTCAAAACAGCCGTAATATGTTCCGATGATTAAGTTTAAAATAGTCCCGATAAAGAGCAAAAACATTACGTTTACGCCTGAAATACCTAAAATTAAAAGTAATATATAAGGTATGACCTCGATGTATGACGAAATTGTCGGAGCATAATTCATTGCAACGGGGTTGATGGAGTTTATTTGTGGCAACGAATAAAGCAAAATCGTTAAAATTGCAGGAATGGCAACGATTTTTGAGTTCATTATCATTTTGTCTTTTAATAAAACATTTTGCGTTCTTGTTGCTGCAATTGTTGTGTCGGAAATTAATGACAAATTGTCCCCAAACATTGCCCCTCCAACGGTTGCCCCGATTAGAAGTCCTGCATCCATGCCCATTGTTTGAGAAAGTGTTACCGCAATCGGAACAATAGCGGCAATTGTTCCGCAAGATGTACCGATTGAAAGCGATATTAAAGACGATACGACAAAAATTCCGGCGAGCATAAACTGCGACGGAATAAGGCTTTGAGCAATCAATACCGCCGCATCAACCGCACCTATTGCTTTTGCCGTTTCCGTAAAAGCCCCGACAAGTATGAAAATAAGGCACATCATCATAATGTCCCTCTGTCCCATTCCAAGCGTGTAAAGTTCAATCTTTCTCGACAATTTTTCCTTGTGATTTAACATCAACGCAACTGCCGATGCGACCAAAAACGCTACAACCATCGGAACTTTTGAAAAATCTTTTAACGATAGTGAAAATCCGAAATAGAATAAAACAAATACCACAAACGGAAACAGAGCCTTAATGCTCGATGTCCGCCATTGCTTTATTTCCGTTTCCGAAAAAATTTCCATTCCTTTTTCCTACTAATGTAATTTTATAGTTACAATTATAACCGCATTTGCAAAAATATTCAAATCGTTTAGTTTTGATTTTGTGATTTTCTCATTGAATCCTCTTGTTTACAGCCAAAAACACTATTGGTGTTTATACCTTTAAAAGGCATATTTTGTTGAAAATATATAAATTGACACTATTTGTGTTAATGCTTTAATGAGGTTTTTCTTGAAATTTTTCATAAAAAAACAGGAACTTTTCAGTCCCTGTCTTTTTGAATTTTTAATTGGTTTATTTTTTACCGAACAATTTGAACCAAACGTCATCTGCTCTGTGAGTTTGACCGTCCGTGTCCGTGTATGTACCTGTTTGATTTCTTTGTACATTACCTTCTTCTGTTTGTTCGGTGTAGTTAACGTTGATTGATGCAACATGTGCCAAATCTTCAATTGTTGTATTGTTGTTGTCAGAAATAAATCCGAGTTTAACATTTACCTTTTTGAGTGCTTCTTGAAGTTTTTGCAAATCAACATCGCCGTTTTCGTTCATACATTTTATGCCTGTATGTTTTTCAGCTTCTTGAGCCATCAAACTGAGAGCCTCAAAACCGTTTTTCGCATTGAGTGCTTCGCCTGTGAACGGATTAACCGTTTTGTCACCGAAAACTTCTGTACCGTCAACAATGCCGTTTCCGTTCATATCGCTCATTGCAAGCATTTTGTCGCCATCAACCGCTGCACCGTCAGAATATCCGTTTCCGTCGATATCAACGCCGATACCTGCTTTTGCTGAAATCTTGCCATCTCTGTTGAAGTCAACAATCAACGGGTCAGAGTTTACAAATTTTGAAGCACCGTCTGTGATAACCGAATAATCTCTTGCTGTCGATTTTTGTTTGATGTTGCCATAATCATCTTCAAGTTTAATATTTCCGACGACGAAAATATTTTTCGCTTTGCTTGAATCTTCAACATCTTGACCTTTGATTGTCAAATCTTTTGATACGTTAACCTTAATGTTGTCAGCACCGTTCTTAGCATCAATAGTGATGTCTTCAAGACCTCTAATGTTTCTTTCTTGAAGATCGCCGTAAGTCTTGGTTGTTGTTTCACGCATTTGAATTGTTTTAATGTCTTTCAAATCAATCATATCGCTGCTGTTTGTAATAGCGGTATATCTTGAACCTGAACCTTGATAAATGTGGTATTGACCGTCTGTCGGGCTTTGAACAATGTAGTATTTTTGTGAGCCGTCGCTATTTTTTGCATTGAGGTCAATCTTGTTGTTTTCAAGATAATTTTTATCTGCGTTAGTAAGTTTGCTTACATAATTTTCGGCAGTTGCTGCTGCGTCATCGCCGAGAGTTTCCGTGTCAACTTGAGTGTTTAACAATACGTCTGATTTAAGAGTTTTTGTTTCTAATTGATTTTCAAGATAGTTGCCGTATTGTTCAAATTTACCTTCCATAATAGCGAAGTCAAGCGTTCTGAACATCGAATCGCCGTTGCCGTCTGTTACATATAAATGATTTCCTTTGAATGCAATATAGTTGTCGCCGTTACCACCGTCAATTTTGTTATTGTTGCCAATAGAGAGCATCATATCGTTACCGTCACCGCCGTGAAGGTCGTTGTGTTCACCAATTGAAACAATGTAGTCTTCGTCTTTGCCGCCTTCTACATAGTTGTTGTTACCGTTGATATAAATCTGATTTTTGCCCGATTCTGCCGTGATTTTGTTATTATTACTGTTTGCCGTAACAATATCATCGCCGTCTGCGAGCAAAACAACGGTATCGTCAATATCTGTTGTGATTTTACCGTTTCCGCTACCGTCAACTACTAAGTTTGCACCAGCCTCCGAAGCCTTTTGCGTTTCAAAAGTTTTTTGAGTTGCTGCAATCTTTGCTTGCATGTTTGTCAGTGAAATCATTTTACTTGCCCCATATTACACTATAATATATAGTCACTTTTATACTTCTATTTATATAAAAACATTTTGCATCTCAATCATGACAAAAATTTAAAAATTGTTACAAAAATTCTTATTTCAAATCATGATTATCATTCGCTTTTCGGGATTTTTATGCCCTCGGGTGAGCGTTATCGTAAACCTCCTTGAGTCGGTGTAATGAAATGTGGGTGTAAATTTGCGTATTGCTTATGCTTGCGTGTCCCAAAAGTTCCTGAACGACCCTTAAATCTGCTCCGTGGTTTAATAATTTTGTCGCAAAACTGTGCCTGAAAACGTGTGGTGTCACGTGTTTCGGCAATTGTATATGCTCAACGGTTTCTTTGATTGCCGCCCGTATGCTTTGCGGGTGAAGTCGGAACCCCGTTTTGTTTATAAATACAGGCGATTCGTCCGTTGTTTCCTGCTTTGGTCCGTCAGTGTTAATTAAAGGGCGAACTGTTTTTATGTAGTTTTGTAATAATTCTTTTACTCTGTTCGAGATTAAAACGATTCTTTCTTTTGAACCTTTACCTGTAACTCTAATTTCGTTGTTTTTAATATTAAGGTCGGAAAAATTCAATCCGCTTAACTCGGAAACACGCATACCGCTTGCGTACAGAAGTTCGAGAATTACTTTGTTTCTGTATCCTGACGGGGTATCGCTTTTTATGTTGTTTAAAATCTCTTCGGTTTCTTCTTCGGTCAAAAAGTTCGGCAAATTTTTGCTTTTTTTCGGCGAATGAATACCTTTTGCGGGATTTGTTTCAATAATTCTTTCTCGGAATAAAAATTTGAAAAATGTTCTGAGAGCGGCGATTTTCCTTGCTGTTGTGGTTTTTGTATATTTGAATTTTTGTAGGAAAACCAAATATTCTTTTAATTTTGTATAATCAATTTCGGAAATTTCCTTTTCGCCTGTCCAAATTAAAAAACTCAAAATGTCAGACGCATAAGCCCTTATGGTGTGTTGCGAAAAGTTTTTTTCCACCTCAAGGTATAATTTAAAATTTTCAAGATATTCACTCGAAAGATTATTCATATATGAATTATAAAATTTTTTTTTAATGTGGCAATCGGTTAAAAAATTTAATTTTTTCTCAAAATTAAGGCATGGATTTTTGTGAAATATGTCGATATATTGCCCTAATCTCACGTTAAAAAACGCTTTGTGAAGTTTTGTAAAGTTGAATTTAATCATGCAAATCACCATGCCTGCATGGGTTTCGGGCATACAACATATAGTTGTTTATACATTTTGTTGTCTGAATTTCTTGTATTGCTTATAATTGAAGAGTGTTTATGAGCATGCCTTAAAGGAGGCGGAATTTATGCACGATGCCATAACTGAAAGACTTGATTTCATAAACTCAACGCTCGTACCTTATAATCCAAAAATAGTTGCGGTAACAAAGTATTCAGACGAATCTTTGATACTTGATTATTACAAAGCAGGACTTCGTGATTTCGGGGAAAATCGGGTGCAGGTAGCACTTGAGAAGATTAACAATTTACCTGAGGAAGTTCGGAACAATTCAAGATTTCACTTGATTGGGCATTTGCAAACAAACAAGGTCAAAGATACAGTCGGGGTGTTCTATATGATACATTCTGTCGATTCTCTGAAACTTGCTCGGGCAATTTCAAAAGAAGCCGAGAAAAAAGGACTTGAACAAAAAATTCTTTTGCAGGTAAATAATGCACATGAAGAACAAAAGTTCGGGTTTGATACCGAAGAACTTTTGGGTTGTATGGAAGAGTTGCTTGCTCTTCCTTCTCTCAAGATTGAGGGATTGATGAACATAGCACCTTTATCTCAAGATGAAGATTATCTACGGAATTTGTTTAAAGATATTAAGACTCTGAAAGATAAGTTAGAACTTGATTATAAAGTTAAACTGAATGAGTTATCGATGGGCATGAGCAATGATTATCTTATTGCTGTTCAGGAGGGTGCTACGATAATTCGATTGGGAAGAATTTTATTAAAAAAATAATATAATGGGAGGAACACAATAGTGACGGTACAAGATACACTTAAATTATGGATGGATAATTTTGCAAAGGGCTTCAGCGGAGAAGAAGGCGATTACATCGAAGAACCCGAAGAAGCAATTGCATACCCGACGGAAGGTCAATTGGCAATGCAACCCGAAATTAAACCGGTAGTTAGAAATACGGTAGAAACAGGTAAAAACGTAGTGAACGGTACATTTGGCAAAGGTAATACAGAAGTAATTATTTGTGAACCCCGTGAATATAAAGAATCAGTTGAGTTCGTAAAACACTTGAAAGATAAAAAATCTATCATTGTTAACCTCAATCTTCTTGATGCTAATGATGCTGTAAGATTGGTAGATTTCCTCTGCGGTGCAACTCACGCATTGAACGGAAATCAACGCAAAATCAGCGAAAACGTTTTCATTTTCACTCCGATGAGCGTTTCTCTTTCAGCAGAATCTCAAGATGACAAAATGATTAAAAACGCAATGTGGGAATAATTTCTTTACCTAATATTGTTTTATTTTAAGAATAATAGCGTACGAAGATATCGTACGCTATTGTGCTGTTTTAATTTTTTTTGTATAGTTTTGTAAATTTAAAATTATTAAAATCGAAGTTTTTTTTAATAATGCCGATATATGTTTAAGTATGGTATAAGGGGTTAGTAAAGGTTTCATTTTATGAGAATTGATTATTCGAAAATTAAAAAAATAAATTCTAACGAAGTCAATTCGTATAGAAATATCAATGCTCAGCAAAATCCGTCTGAAATAGTAATTGATTTTTCGAGTATCAATTCAAATTTGCGTATGAACGGTATGGAAAATTATTATACCGAGCAAGAGGAAGAAGATGAAGATTACGAAACCGAACAAAATGATGACCAACAAGTAAGCAGTAACGACGATAAATCGAAAGCAAATCAAGCAAAAAACAATTGTGAGGCAAATAAAGAAAAGGCTGAAACTGAAACAGATAACAGTGACAGAGAAATTGCGAATTCTGATAAAGCAAAAGTTTCTGCTGAAAGTGCAACAAACTCAAACAGTTCTAAAATTAATTTAAACAAAAACCTTAATTTGCAAAATGCAAACAAAACAAATACAACTCAAGGTGCAAACAACGAAAAGGCGAATATTTTGTCCGACGGCAGCAACTCACAAAACACTTCCGTTGCGGAAAAAAATGCAGATATTCAGAAGCCCGAAGCGAAAGTTGCATCATTGATGGACGGTGTTTCTGATGCTGATACGAAGAGTAAATTAGGTAGTTTATCCTCAAAAGAACAAAGCGAAATCGGCAAATATGAAACTACAGGACAACAATTTCAACAAAATTTATCATTAGGAAATACGTCAAATAAACAAGGTTCAAAGAAACTTCAAGAGGCTGTAAATCAGCAGATGAAGAAAGTTGCCGCTCAAAAGGATATAAGCAGCGGTCAAAAGACAATATCGAATGGTCAACATCAAATTAAAAGCGGTCAACAACTTATCAAGGCTGCACAAGCGAAAATGAAAGAGGCTGCTCAAAATATCCAAAAAGCGACGCAGCATACGGCGAAAGCTACAAAGGCAACTGCTGAAGGTACTGCAGAGTCAACCAAGGCAACTGCAAAGGCGGCATCAGCAACTGCTAAAACTGCAAGCGGCACTGGTTTTATGAGTGCTGCAGCGGCGGCTTTGGCATCAATTGTCGGAGCAGGAGCAGCACCTGGATTATTCTCTCAAGCGGCATCGGCTTTTGCTGGAGCGGCTACTGATGCTGCTGAGTCGGCACAAAGTGCTGCCTCTGCTGTAAAACATTTTACGACTGCTACGGAAGAAACCGCAAATGCCGCAAAAGAGTCGACTAATGCAGCTAAAAATACTGCTGAGGCAACGAAAAAATCAACTTCCGGTACTAAAAAAATATCGAAAGGTTCTCAAGATGTTGCCAAAGGTACGAATAAAGTAACCCAAGGAACAACAAAACTTAATAATGCCTCCACTGCGGAAAATTCCGCAAAACTTAGTGCTCAAAATGCTTTCCAAAAAGCACAACAATATTTTTCAAATGCCGATAATTTGAGCAATAATCTGCAAACTGCTCAAGATACAATAGAATCAATAGTTAAAGAGGCTTATGACCTTGTCGGTCAAAATTCTCAATCCGAAAAATCAAACGGAAAAACAAATAAAGGATTGAATAATCAAGCCGTTAACGGTCAATCTTTATATTTTAACAACGTAAATCAAGGTGCAAATTTAAATGTATCAAAATCGAATAGCGGTTATCTAAACGTATTGCAACAAAAAAATAACGCAAATGTAAACGGTAATCTTGCATCGAATAATAATGTCGATAACAACAAGAGTGGACTTAAAAATCTACTTTCAGATGGAGTTTCAGGAGCACTTTCAAGTTTTGTCGGCAATTCTAATTCTGATTTAGTTTCAGTTTTTGGAAGCCCTGCAACAAAACTCGGATTGACAGATTTAAGTCAAGATACAAGTTTGTTCAGTGCCGCTAAAAATGTTACGAAGAAATTTGTAAAATAATTTGATTTTTCAACAAAAAACGAGGAATAAATCCTCGTTTTTTATTTTTGGAATATGTTTTTTATTATAACGTATCTCTTAGTCCAGCCATAATTTCGGCTGAAATTGTACCGTCTGTGTGGTCTTCTTTTGAGATATTTTTTGATTGAAATTTTTTCTTTCTCAAAAGCATGTCGGTAAATGCTTCTATACGAGTGATAAAGCCTGCTTCACCTGTTTGTTCGTCGATTGATAAGTTCAAAAACGGTTTGTTGTTTTGTTTTGCAAATCTTGAAATTCTTTCGACCATAAGTGAATCGGGGCCGCAGCCGAAAGCATTAATGATGATAATACCGTCGGTTTCGTGGCTTTGAATGTAGTGTGACGATGCACCCGTAATTTCGAGTTCATTTGCCCAATAGAGTTTTGAACCCATTGAAGTTATGCCGTCTTTCATTTGTTGTTCGGTCAATTGCTCTGCGGTTCTGCTTCCGACATTCATTGTTTCCAATTTGTCCAAAATACGCATGCTGACTTGATTGTCATACAAATTGTAACCGTGTGCGATGACGGCAACTGTAATCGGGTATGTTTTTTTCTCAGAGGGGAGCATAACCTTGTTGTTTAACGCATTTGCGAGTGCTTTTTCGTAAGGAATGCCCATATTTGACATAAGTCTGAAATTGTTTGAAATTTTTTGACCGTTTCTTGCTGCTTTTTTGATGATTTCGATGTCGGTTATGCCGAATTTTGCGGCCGCTTCTTTCAAGAAATCATAAAGTCCCTGATGGGGTGCAGACTTGTCATAAGTTGCCTCAATCATTTCAAAATCAGCCTTGATAACGTTTCTGATAATATCGGGCAATCCTCTGATTTTTGAGCAATTGTAGATTTTCGGAGCGATGGATTGAATTGAGGGAACGAAGATTTTTTTGACCCCTTTTTCAATCAAATTCAAAACATGTCCCGCATAAACTTTTACTGGCAGGCATGTTTCAGAAACTACGAGAGCGGCACCTTCTGACAAAGTTTTTTTAGTCGTCGGGTCTGATAAAATTACTTTTATTCCCAAACCTTCAAAAAATCCATGCCAAAACGGATAGTAAGTATAAAATGATAATGCTCTCGGAATGCCGATTTCCATTTGATTTTCCATTTTTTCTCCGATAATTCTGTTCATCTGATTTTATTATAATACAAACATTTGTAACAATTTAAAAATATGTGCTGAAATAGTAACAAAAAAATCATTTTCGAGGTTTAATAGAGTTGTCGCAGTGTGTGCGGCGGAGTGTGTTTGAAAGGATTATTTATGACACAAATCAACGGTAATGGCTTGAACGGCATATATTTATCGCAACTTAAGAAGCCAAATGAAGTGAAAACTTCTTATTTGAATTTTAAGGCTGCGGAAGATTCTGTTTCGTTCAGCAAAACTCAAGAAAAACCTGCAATTACAACCAAAAGAATAGGCAGTGCATTGCAAGTTTCATTCGGCGGACAGATGAAAAACCCCATGCCGCTCGAAACAAGAACTGACGCAATTCAGATGAAAGTCAGAGGGGTTGCGGCTCACCAAAAAGGCACTGAAGGTGCTGGTCCGAGGGCTCGTGACAACAATGTTGTAAAACTTGCTGACAGCCAATGGAAAGATGGTCAAAAACTTGATTTCAGATTTATCACAGACAAACGTGGCAATGAAAGACTTGAACTTGGTGTTCCCGAACTCGGCGGTTGCAAAAAAGGCGGTATCGGCAGAGTTCCCGATGAACTCGTACCGGATTTGAAAAAGCTTATGAAAGGTCACGAAAAAGAATTTCGTTTTGAACTTTCAAACGTTATTTCTGGTAAATCAAAAGGGGCTCCGACAATCGGTTTAAGAGTTAACCTTTTGTACACGGGTAAAAATGAAGGTTTGAGAGAAAAGACTCAAAAAGTATTTACAGGATTTATGGATTCAAAAGATACATCTGTAAGCAAACAAGTTATGTTGTATCAGGAACCGACTTCTCCCGAACAAGTTTTGGGCAAGATTTTCGACATCGAATCACAAGTTAACGGTCCGAAAGCGGTTGAAGAAATTAAAGGTGCAATCACAGCAATTTCAGATGAAATCAATAATCCTGAAAACAAAAAGATTTTGATTGTCGGTCACTGTAAGCCCGACGGAGATACTTTAGGTGCAGTAATCGGTATGAAGACTGCAATTAAAGGTGCTTATCCCGACAAAGAAATCGACTGTGCCGTTGATGATAAAATCCCCGGACTTTTCAGAAACAAAATGCCTGGCATTGAAGATGTAAAACGTCCTTACAACCCTGACAGAATTGCACTTGTTCAAGACAGTATCCAAAAAATGGAACAAGGAGAACAATCTGCTGCAATTAAGGCCCAAGTTCAAATTTTGAAAAACGAACTTGCTGACTTGCAAGATTCTTCAAGATTGTTTGATGACGGTCCGTTAAAAGGTGAGGACAGAAAGAAATACGATTTGGTAATTCTTCTTGATATTCCTACTCCGAAGAGATTTTCGGGCGGATTTAAGGATTATATCGAAAATTCAAACAAACAAATTTACATCGACCACCACCCGCACAAAATCAACGAATGGATTGATGCGAAAGATGTTACAGGTGTAGATATGGAAAAAATCCATAAAAACAACCTTGCCTTCGTTTCTGATATGGTTCCTGCGGCAACTCAACTTGTTACTATTGTTGCTGATAAGGCAGGTATTTTGGGCAATACGATGAAAAACAGTTTTGAAGAAGCAAGAAAATTTGTTTCATCGGTTATCACAGGTACTTCAACAGATACGGGGTCATTTACGAGAACGGCAAACCTTCTCCCCGAACACATGAATATGTCTGTAAAAGACAGACCTAACTTTGCTCCTGAAGGTATGTCAAAATGGCTTATCGAAGAAGTTAACGCAAATCAAACCGAAAAGGTTGATAAAAAGTGGCTTCGTGACAACATCGTATTCGATGTTCCCGATAAGGCTCCTGTTACGGAATCAGAAAAGGGTGAACTTTCACCTCGTGATAAGATGCTTAAAATGGCAGTTGACGGAAAACATGTTTACCCTGATTTGGGCGTTGGTGTAGTTTCCGTTTCTTATGACGATATGTGCGAAATTTGGGAAGATTCATTGAAACATGACCCTGAATTTACTCTTCTCGATGTTCAAAACGGCTTCAAGTACAGTGAAGTTATGGGTGCTTTGAAAGCAGATCCGTCAAAGGTTAACGCTCAAGGTAATCCGAAAGATTCAGAACTTCAAAGAAAAGCGAAAGAAATGTACTCATCACCTTATGATGCGGACAAAATCGCTATTATGGCTATCCAAGACAAAAAAGCAGGTTTCGTAACCGAAAACTCTGAAGTTGCTGAAATGAACGGTATTAGACTTTCATTCCGTTCTGCAGATTGTTCAGACCACGCAGAATTGCTCTCGTCAATTTTTGATGGCGGCGGTCACGGTGGTGCATCAGGCGGTAGAATTGACCTACCTGGAGTTACAATTGATTCAAAACTTGCAGTTACAATCGACGGCAAGACTGAATATGACATCAAAAAAGTTATGAGCATGGCTCGTCATAACTTGGACGTTCTCCACGATGTCAACTTGACTCCCGAACAAAAACGTGAACAAATGCACGAAGTTAAGGTTGTTATTGATGAAAACCGTGGTATGCAATTCCACGAAATGATTGCAGAAATGGTTAAAGACATCAGAGCAAAACAACCGAAACCCGAACAAAATCAAGAAACTCAAGTATTTTACAGAAAATAATTTGAGATAAACGAAAAAAGAGGCATTGCAAATGCGGTGCCTCTTTTTTGTTGCAACTCTTTGTTGCAGGGTTGCGGAATTATTTTGTTTGAGTTATTATAATTAAGCCGTGCTCCGTGGGGAATTGCAATCCCTCGACTCGAAGTTAATGCGAGGCGCAGAGCCTATTGTGAGGCTCAGGAGATTTTGGCGGAAGTTATATGCACTGTTGACGTTATTGTCAGTCATGGCGTAAACCTTCGAACCGTGTCAGGGTGGGAACACAGCAGCACTAAGGAGAATTTTACGGGTGTGATTGTTCGGTAAAAGAGGTACATATAGCGGAAACTGACTTTTTCTGTGTCGATAGATAGTGGCACGGCATTAATCAGGGCAAATTAATTGTCCTGATTTTTTATTGCAACAAATAGTGTTTTGTTGCTTAAAACTTGTTGTTCTCTTTTAAAAACACTATTTGTATTATTTTGTTTGTTTTGTTAATGACACTATTTGTGTTAATTGTTAAAGAGTGTATGTCGCAATTGGAAACACTATTAGTGTTATTTAATTGCGTTTAATTCTTGCCGAACTTCTTTCACGGGGAAAGATAGTGATGCTTGGTTTGCAATGGCAGATTTAAGGTATTCTGCATAATTTTTTGTGTCCCCGAGTTTTCTGTAAACCTGTGCAGTTGTGTAGAAAAGGTCGCCGCAGTCGGGATTTTCTTTCAGGGCTTTTTTTGCGACGGCGATAGCACCTTGGTCTGTGTTTGTTTTCATTAAAATTTTTATGAACAATTCAAAAGCCTTGGTATCGTGGGGATTAAGTTCAACTGTTTTGTCCAAGTTTTCGATTGCATTGACGATATCTTCTTCTTCCCAATAAATTGATGCCATGTTAAAGTAAGCCCAACTGTAATCCGGGGCTTGCTCAATGACTTTTTGATATTCGGAAAGAGCGTCATCTCGTCTGCCTGTTCGCTTATATTCATAAGCGAGATAAAATCTTGCAATGGTATCTTCGGGATTAATTTCGATTGTATTTTCGAGAAATTTTATTGCTTCTGCCGAGTTGCCTTGTCTTGAATTTATCATTCCGAGATGAAACATCGAGTTTGAGTCTTCCGTGTCGATATTTAAGACTTTTTGGAAAAGGACTTTTGCATTTTCGTATTCTTTTTTAGTGACATAAGCACAGGCGAGATTGTACATGTAGTTTGCATCGTCGGGTTCAAGCCGCATTGCGGTTTGATAGCATTCTATTGCTTTGTCGTCGTTTCTCAATTTCTCATAAACGATTCCCATATTGTAGTATAAATTTGCTTCATCTGGGAAAATTTTGACGAGATATTCCAACGCTTTCATTGCGTTTTCGTTTTCGCCAATGTCCATCAATTCGCAGGCAAGTTCTCGCATTGCCTGAAAATTTGTCGGATCGTCGTGAATAATTTGTCTTAATTCGTCAATTCTATCGTTCATATTTTAATTGTACCTTTTTTGGTTCTTTTTTCAAAGAATTTTTTTGATTGCATTCGGGATAAAATTTAATAAATCAGATGCCAAAACGCTGTATTCCGTAAGACTTTCCGCTGCAATATCGCCTGTCAATCCGTGGAGATATACTCCCAAAATCGTTGCAAATAGCGGATTTGTGTTTTGGGACATTAATCCTGTTATCATTCCCGTTAAAATATCGCCGCTGCCTGCTTTTGCAAGTGCCGAGCAGCCGCTTTCATTGATGTAAACTGATTTTCCGTCCGTTACAACAGTATTGTGACCTTTTAAAACTACAATGGTTTCAAGGCTTTTCGCCGTTTCAACCGCATAATATTTTCTGTCGCTTAGTATAATTTCAACAGGGACATCAATTAACCTCGAAAGTTCTTTCGGGTGCGGAGTTATAACTGAGTTTCCTCCGATTTTTTCAATTCCGATTTCAGATAAAGAATTTAATCCGTCTGCATCAATTACAATTGGTTTTTGATTTTCTTTTATAAACTCGGTCGCAAACCTTGCCGTTTCTTCGTTTCTGCCTAATCCTGAACCGATTGAAATTACATCAAAATTCTTTGACAACCCGATAACACTATTAGTGTTATCGCTTGATATTGTTCCGCTTTCGGTTTGTTTTAATTCTATGGTCGGGATATCAGGAGAAAACGAATGTATGATATTTGCCGCATCTTCTACTGTGGCAAGGGTTACGTAGCCTGCTCCGATTTTTAGAGCGGAAAGTGATGATAAAATTGCCGCACCTGTGTAGGCTTTTGACCCCGAGATATTTAAAATATGCCCGAAAGTTCCTTTATGAGAGTCTTGCGGGCGTTTTGGAAAGTGTTTTAAAACTTCATTCAGAGCAATACTTCGCATTGTCTTATTGCCTCATAAACGGCTATGGCGACTGAATTTGAGAGGTTTAAACTTCTTTGTCCCTCTTTCATCGGAATTGTGACTGCATTGTCCCAATGTGCGTGAAGAAAATCCTCGGGTAAACCTTTTGTTTCTCGTCCGAAAACGAGAAAATCGCCTTTTTTGAAGTTAACTTTTGTATAAACTTTATCGCTTTTAGTTGTGAAATAGTAAAAATTCGAGTTCGGATATTCTTTTAGCAAATCGTCTATTTCGTTGTAACGTCTGATATTTACGGCATCGTGATAGTCAAGTCCGCAGCGTTTCAAATGTTTATCGTCCAAAATAAAGCCCAATCTGCCGACCAAAAACAATTCAGAGCCTGTGCAAGCACAGGTTCTGATTATGTTTCCTGTATTTTGTGGAATTTCGGGTTCCACTAAAACTATGTTGAAATTTGTATTTTCCATAATTAATCTTGTTTGGCTACAAAATATTTTTTACCTGCAACAACAACGGGTAATCCTCTGAGTACGCAGAAAATGACCGCAAGCCATACGCAAACATCAGTTAAAATTACAAACCAGTTTGCAGGTTCCCAATTCGGCACATGGCAAGCGATTACCGCCATAAATGCGAAAACTTTTGCTCCGCCGTAAACCGCTCTTGAAAATCTTGATGCGGTTAAAAATCTGCCCAATTTGCTTTGAACCATGCTGTCTGAGCCGAATGCCGTGCAGCCTTCTGCGAAAGCCAATCCTCTTAATGTGTCGCAGACGAAACTTCTCGTCATTACAATAAGCGGCACCCATACGCCAATCCAGCCGTAGAACGCAAATACAATCCAATAAGCATTTTCGACAATCCTGTCGCCTAAAATATCAATAATCGAGCCGATTTTCGATGCTTCGTTGAATTTTCTTGCAACCCAGCCGTCAAGTGCGTCGAGAATAATTACGGCAAGTGTCAAACCGACTGCAACCCAATAAAAAGTAGGGTTTTGGCTTTGACAATCGAGCATTAAAAGTAGATAAAATGCAAGAATTACTCTGAAAAGTGAAATTAAATTTGCCATTTTTTCTCCATTATTTCTTTTTACTTCTTGATGATTTGAAGTTTACTTTATCAAGTCTTGCACGTCTTTCGCCAAGCATAATTTTTTCTGCTTCTTCAAGAATGCTGACGACTTGATATCCGTTTAAACCGTCACTTCTCGGTTTTGTGCCTGTTTTGAAACAATTGAGGAAGTGTTGACATTCAAGTTTCAACGGTTCAATTTCAATGAAATCAAGCGGTTCTGGCTTTGCAGCACCAGGGGTTGTGTGGTCAATAATGACAAGTTTGTTTGTCGGTAATGTGTCATCAAAGATTGCAGTTGCTTTTGTACCTCTAACGAGCATATTTACACGTTTTACGGGGTGAATCCAACTGTCTGAAATTTGTCCTACAACGCCGCCTTCATATTCAATGGTGACGTGTGTTATGTCCATAATGTCGTTTTTGTCGGAAGAAACACCGACTGCACTGATGACTCTAACGGGTTCTTTGCCCAAAACGTATGCTGTCATTGAAACATCGTGCGGTGCCAAGTCCCACATAACACTTCTGTCGTTTTTGAAATAGTTGATATTAAGTCTGTCGCTTTGGATATAGGTGATTTCACCGAGCATACCTTCGTTGATGATTTGCTTTAATCTGTTGACTGCCGGGTGGTAAAGCAAAAGGTGTCCGACCATAAGCGTCAAACCTTTTTCATCTGCAAGTTCCATCAATTTTTTTGCTTCGTCTGCAACGGTTGAAATCGGTTTTTCAACGTAAACGTGCTTGCCTGCGTTCAATACGGCACTTACAACCTTAAAGTGCGTATGGCTCGGGGTTACAACCGCAACCGCTTCAATTTCGGGGTTGTTTAATACTTCGTTAAAATCGGTTGTGAAATGTACGTTTTCGTACTCCATAGCCAATTTTTTAAGGTTTTCGGTATCTAAATCGCAAACCGTATTTAAGGCATCAAGGTTGTAAAAATTTCTTACGATATTTTTGCCCCAAAGTCCGCATCCGATAACCGCTACGTTACGTTTAGTCATCTTTTTTCTCCATTTACTATTCATTTTATATTTATATTATAAGTGAAACATATTTTTAATTGCCCCCTCAAAATTAAGATTTTATAAAGAAAGGGGTAATTTTATTCCAAAAGTTGAGCCTTCACCAACTTTTGATTTTACATAAACTTGTCCGTGATGATGTTTCTCAACAGTTTTTTTTACAAGATATAGCCCTAATCCCGTGCCTTTTACGGTATGAACCGAATTTTCAACCCTGTAAAATCTTTCAAAAAGTTTTGGCAAATTTTCTTCTGCAATACCGCAACCGTGGTCTGTGACAGAGATATCAGCATATTCGCCCTCTTTTTTCAACACAACTTCTATCGAACTTCCCTCGGGCGAGTATTTTATCGCATTTGAAAGCAAATTGTTGAAAACACGTTCCATATTTGCGACGTTAATCGATAAAACGGTTTCACCATCAGGCTTTTCAAGGTTAATTTTTACATTTTTCTCATCGGCAAGAACTTGCATTGAGGTAATAGTATCCGTCAAAACAGGTGTTATATCTGCCATTTCCTTTTCAAGTTCAACATCGGGTGATTCCAATCTCGAAACGTCTAAAATGTCGTTAACCATTCTGTGAAGCCTTGTAACTTCTTTGTTTGCGGTTTCCGTAAATTCTTTTCTCGTTTCTTCGTCCAACTCATCGCCCATTGTGTATAATGTGTCAATGTACGTTCTCAAAACGGTTACGGGCGTTCTGAGTTCGTGAGAAACATTTGAAATGAATTGATTTTTGAGGTTGTTTACCTCTGTTTCCTTTGTTACATCAAGCATTACGATGATATAGCCGACATAATCGTCATTTTGCATAAACATCGGCGAAATTGTGCATTTGATTATCTTTTTGTCAATTTCAACCGTAAATTCCGGCGGATTTTTTAAAATTGTATCAAGCGGTGTGTCTTTAAATTCTTCGATTTTATCTCTGAAACAATGTTCGCCTTGAGTGTCCGAATAACATTGGATTTGAACGCCCTTAACGTTTTCTCCGGAAACAGAGAGCATTTTTTCTGCCGCAAGATTTATCAAAACAATCTCATCTTCGTTATTGCAAACAACTACGCCGTTTACAATGCTCATCAAGACAGCCTCGAGTTTGTTTCTTTCAAGCAAAATGCTGCCGACATTTTGTTCTTCGTAATTTTTTAATTTCGTTGAAAGATTGTTGAAAATATCAATTAACTCTTTCGTTTCTTTTCGTCCTTCAAGTTTTATTTTTGTGCCGAAATGACCGTCAGATATGTGTTTTAAACCATAGCACAAAAGGTTGATTTCTCTTCTCGTCAAATATCTTGAAATTGCCCAAGAAATCATCACGATAAGCCATAAGAACGAAATTAGTCCGACAATTCCCTCTTTTTGTTTCTTCGTTTGTTCTTTGACGAATTTTTTTGTCACTCCCATTTTTAAATATGCAACTGTTGTGAATTTGCCGTCTTGCTCAATGTTAACGGGTGTGTTCACCTTTATTCCGTCAAAGTTTTTCGGATTGTAAGAATTTGATTTTTCATAGAACAAAATATTTCCGTTCGTGTCTGAAAACTCAATAAACGAAATGTTTTTGTCGTTATGCAAAGTTGCTTTTGCAAGGGAATTTAATACAGGCGGCTGCTCGACATTTGTGTCTTGAATAATCGCCGATGATTGATATGCAAGCGTTTCAGCCGAATTTTTTGCATATTCCGCAAAGTGTTTTTCTGTATATTCACTAAAAATATTTACGGCGGAATAGCCTATGATTGCTGCCGAAACAGTTATTACAACAGTCGAAACCGCTACTGAAAAATTCTTTAAATTTTGTTTGTTCATAATGTTTTGATTATATCATTTTGAGTTTTTTTTGCTCGCTCGTTAAGAATTGTATAGATTTTTTGATACAAAAATCATCTTTTTGCAACACTTGACAGTCTAATTCAATGATGACAGCCTTTTTGACGATTATGAAATTTTTTGTAAACAAATATTTACATGAGTTTAGTTTTGTTAAGCATTTTTCTTGACGAGGAACTTTCAGCAAGTTATCATTTAAAAACGGGTAAATAGTGTCAAAATTACCCTTAATGAACGGGATAAATAGACTAAAACCCTTGATATCAAAGAAAAGATAAAAATTTTGTACAGTACAATGCATATTTATAAAAAATTGAATAAAAAAGTATGCCACATGCAGCGAGGTGAATAAATGTTAAAGAAAACTTATTCTGAAAGAGTAACGCCGATGGGGATACCCAAGACTCGTTTGGATTATTTACCGGACTTGATTGAAGTCCAAAAGAAATCCTTTGAGTGGTTTTTGACTGAAGGTTTGAAGGAAGAATTCCTTTCATACTCTCCGATTAAAGACTACACGGGTCGTTTGGAGTTGCACTTCTTACCGAATTATACATTCGACAATCCGAAATACACGATAGAAGAAGCAAGAATTCATGACGCAACTTATGCAAAACAGTTGAGAGTTATGGTTCGTTTGGTTAACCGTGATAGCGGTGAAATCAAAGAGCAAGAAGTGTATATCGGTGATATCCCGACGATGACTGACAAAGGTACATTTATCGTCAATGGTGCGGAACGTGTTATCGTTTCGCAAATCGTACGTTCTCCGGGCGTATATTTCAAGAGAGAAATCTCTCCGACCGGTAAACGTTTATACAACGCAACTTTGATTCCTAACAGAGGGGCATGGTTGAAGATTGAAACTGATGCGAATGATATAGTTCACGTCAAAATCGACAAAAACAGAAAGATTTTGGCAACAACATTGTTGAAAGCATTAGGTTTATCCGTTGCAGAAATGGAATCACGCTTTACCCACTTTGAATTTTTGAAGAAAACATTGGATAAAGATACAACAGAAACACAAGATGATGCATTGATTGAAGTTTACAAGAAATTACGTCCGGGCGACCCTGCGTCACCACTTGGCGGAAAACAAATTCTTGATGCAAGATTCTTTGATGAAAAGAAATACGACGTTGGTCGTGTAGGTCGTTACAAACTCAACAAAAAATTGAATTTGAATATTCCTGCAACTCAAAGAACTTTGACAACAGAAGATTTGGTATCATCAATCGAATATTTGATTAACTTGACTTACGATGAAGGAAGTTGCGATGACATCGACCACCTTGGAAACAGACGTGTCCGTTCAGTCGGTGAATTGCTCCAAAACCAATTCAGAGTAGGTTTGAGCCGTATCGAAAGAATCGTTAAAGAAAGAATGACTTTGCAAAATTCAGAGTCATTGACACCGTTGAACTTGTTGAACACTAAACCGCTCGTAGCAGCGTTAAAAGAATTCTTCGGTTCATCACAGTTGTCACAATTTATGGACCAAACAAACCCTCTTGCCGAATTGACTCACAAAAGACGTATTTCGGCATTAGGCCCCGGTGGTTTGGTAAGAGAAAGAGCCGGATTTGCGGTTCGTGATATTCACCCTTCACACTACGGACGTCTTTGCCCGATTGAAACTCCTGAAGGTCCGAACGCAGGTCTTATCGGTTCACTTGCTACTCACGCAAGAGTTAACGATTACGGCTTTATTGAAACTCCTTACTTTGCAGTAAAAGACGGCAAAGTTACAGAAGAAGTACACTATATGTCAGCAGACGAAGAAGAAAACTTCCGTGTTGCTCCCGGTGACGTAGCGTTGAACAAAGACAGAACATTCAAGTTTGACAAAGTTCCCGTACGTTACAAATCTGAATTTACAGAAGATGATTCGAGCAAAGTTGACTTTGTCGGTGTATCACCTATTCAGATTATTTCAGTTGCAACATCAGTTATTCCGTTTATCGAACACGACGATGCTAACCGTGCCTTGATGGGTTCAAACATGCAACGTCAAGCAGTTCCGCTCTTGATTACGGACAGACCTGTTGTTGGTACCGGTCTTGAAAAGAGAGCCGCAAAAGACTCAGGTATGGTTGTCGTAACTGAAGTTGACGGTGTTGTTGACAGAGTTGTCGGCGAAGAAGTTACAATTAAAGATAATGCCGGCAAACTTCACAGATATCAATTAATGAAATATGTAAGAAGTAACCAAGACACTTGTATCAACCAAAAACCGATTGTTAAAGTCGGACAAGTTGTTAAGGCGGGCGATGTTCTTGCTGACGGTGCTTCAACTCACTTCGGTGAACTTTCATTAGGTAAAAACATTCTTGCGGCATATATGCCGTGGGAAGGCTATAACTTTGAAGATGCTATCTTGATTTCTGAAAGATTGGTTCAAGATGACGTCTTCACTTCAGTCCACATTGAAAAATTGGAAATTGACGCACGTCAAACAAAATTGGGACCTGAAGAAATTACAAGAGAAGTTCCTAACGTTTCTGAAGATTCACTTCGTCACTTGGATGAAAGAGGTATCGTCAGAATCGGTGCGAGAGTATATGCTGATGATATTTTGGTAGGTAAAGTTACTCCGAAAGGCGAATCGGAACACCCGCCGGAAGAAAAATTGCTCCGTGCAATCTTTGCTGAAAAAGCAAGAGATGTAAAAGACAATTCACTTCGTGTACCTCACGGTGAAGGCGGACGTGTTGTCGATGTCAAGGTATTTGACAGAGAAAAAGGTGATGAACTTCCGCCTGGAGCAAATACCGTAATCAGAGTTTACATCGCACAAAAACGTAAAGTTTCTGTCGGTGATAAACTTTCAGGTCGTCACGGAAACAAAGGTATCGTTTCAAGAATTCTTCCGAGAGAAGATATGCCTTTCTTGCCTGACGGAACACCTGTTGATATCGTACTTAACCCGCTCGGCGTACCTTCTCGTATGAACATCGGTCAAACTTACGAATGTTTGTTGGGCTTGGCAGCATACTTAACGGGCGAATATTATGAATCACCTTCATTTGATGAAATGTACGGTGCAAATCAATCCGAAAAAGCAACTAAAGAAGAACTTTTAAGGGGTATTAAAGAATCAGGTTGCGATTGGGTTAGAGAAGACGGTAAAGTAATCCTTATGGACGGCAGAACCGGTGAACCTTTTGACAGACCGGTTGCAGTCGGACTTATCTACTTCTTGAAACTTGTTCACTTGGTAGATGATAAAATCCACGCACGTTCAACAGGTCCTTACTCACTCGTTACACAACAACCTTTGGGTGGTAAAGCACAATTCGGCGGACAAAGATTCGGCGAAATGGAAGTTTGGGCACTCGAAGCATACGGTGCAGCATACGTTCTTCAAGAAATGCTTACGATTAAGTCTGATGATGTTAACGGACGTTCAAGAGCATACGAGGCAATCGTTAAGGGTGACAATATCCCGAGACCGGGTATCCCCGAATCATTCAAGGTACTCGTAAGAGAACTTCAATCAATCGGTTTGGATATCACGGTTGCTAAGAAGGGCGGCGAAGAAGTAAATCTTATGTCTGATTCTGATGACATCAGAAAAGCAGCACCTAAGAGAGTTCTTTCGGATATGGATTCCGATTTGTTGAATATCAATTTCTTTGATACGTCATCATCGTTCAAAGAATAGTAAATAAAGGAGACAATTAGTAATGTCCACAAGTATAGATTATTTTGATTATATAAGAATCAGCATCGCATCTCCCGAGAGAATTCTTAAATGGTCATACGGCGAAGTTTCAAAGCCGGAAACAATCAATTACAGAACGTTAAAACCTGAACGTGACGGTTTGTTCTGCGAAAAGATTTTTGGACCTACAAAGGATTGGGAATGTTCTTGCGGTAAATATAAAAGAATAAGACATAAAGGTATCACATGTGAAAGATGCGGCGTCGAAGTTACAGATTCAAAAGTAAGACGTCACAGAATGGGACACATTAAACTTGCTGCTCCCGTCAGCCACATTTGGTTCTTAAAGGGTATTCCGAGTTACCTCGGTTTACTCCTTGATATGACTCTTAAAGATTTGGAACAAGTCATTTATTTCAACAGTTATGTTGTAATTGATGCAGCAGATACAGAGTTCAAAAAATTCCAATTGTTGTCAGAAGAAGAATATGACGATTATATGGAAGAACACGAAGAAAGCGAACTCAGAGTCGGTATCGGTGCGGAAGCAATTAAGGAATTGCTTGGCGAAATCGTATTGTCCGATGCAGTTGCACAAATTCGTGAAGAACTCCAAGCAGCAGGCGGTTCAGTACAAAGAAAGGCTAAATTAATCAAGAGATTGAGATTGATGGAATCAATGCTCGCAAGCAACACAGATCCTACTTGGTTAATTATGGATGTTCTTCCCGTAACACCTCCGGATTTAAGACCGATGGTACAATTGGACGGCGGCAGATTTGCAACATCAGATTTGAACGACTTGTACAGACGTGTTATTAACAGAAATAACCGTTTGCAAAGATTGCTCGAAATGGGTGCTCCCGAAATCATTGTAAGAAACGAAAAACGTATGTTACAAGAAGCGGTTGATGCACTTATCGATAACGGCAGACGTGGAAGAACGGTAGTCGGTCCGAACAACAGACCTTTGAAATCATTGAGCAACATCATTGAAGGTAAGCAAGGTCGTTTCAGACAAAACCTTTTGGGTAAACGTGTTGATTACTCAGGTCGTTCCGTAATCGTTGTAGGTCCTCAATTGAGCCTCAACCAATGCGGTTTGCCGAAAGAAATGGCAATCGAACTTTTCAAACCTTTCGTAGTTAATAAACTTATCGAAAGAGGACATGTTCAAAACATTAAATCAGCGAAGAAGAAGATTGAACGTTCAGATCCGGTCATTTGGGATATTTTGGAAGAAGTTATCGAAGGACACCCTGTAATGTTGAACCGTGCTCCGACTCTTCACAGATTAGGTATTCAAGCATTTGAACCGAAATTGGTTGAAGGTAGAGCAATTCAATTGCACCCGTTGGTATGTACGGCATTTAACGCCGACTTCGACGGTGACCAAATGGCTGTTCACGTTCCGTTGTCAATCGAAGCACAAGCAGAAGCTAGAATGTTGATGTTGGCAACAAACAACATTTTGGCACCTGCAACAGGTAAACCGATTATTACACCATCTCAAGATATGGTCATGGGTGTTTATTACTTGACCTTGATGAGAGAAGATATTTCGGATACATTACATTACTTCTACAACTACGATGACGCAATTTCTGCTTATGATTGCGGTGTAATCAAATTACATGAAAAGATTGTAGTTCGTGATGAAAACAATAAGAGATTTGAAACTACGGTCGGAAGAATTATCTTCAATGAAACAATCAGAAAATCTCTTTTGTCAACGTAGTTAAATTTTAAGGTGATAAAAATAATGGATACTTTAACAAATAAAAATATGAAGAAGAACGTTGAGTTCATTAATGAGCAAATGAACAAAAAATCACTTGCGAATTTATTGGCTCAAATGTATCTCGAATGGGGCGGTGCTAAGACGGCTGACCTTGCGAATAACATCAAGAATTTGGGCTATAAGTATGCAACAAAAGCAGGTGTTACAATCACAATCGCCGATCTTTCGGTTCCTCCTATCAAAAAGGACCTTTTGGAAGCGGCAGATGAAGAAATTAAAAAATCAACTCACCGTTACTTAAAAGGTGAAATTACCGAAGTTGAAAGATATACAAAGGTCATCGACACTTGGTCAGAAACGACGGCGAAACTTACTGAAAATGTTGTATCAAACTTTGACAGATTGAACTCAGTTTATATGATGGCGTTCTCAGGTGCAAGAGGTAATCTCTCGCAGGTTTCACAGTTGGTCGGTATGAGAGGCTTGATGGCTGACGCACAAGGTCAAATCATCGACTTGCCGATTAGAGCAAACTTCAAAGAAGGCTTGAGCGTTACCGAATACATCATTTCATCTTACGGTGCAAGAAAAGGTCTTGTAGATACTGCGTTGAAAACAGCAGACTCAGGTTATTTGACAAGACGTTTGGTTGACGTTGCACAAGACGTTATTGTTCGTGACGTAGATTGCGGCACGGAACGTTACATTAACATGAATCCGATTATGGACGGTGACAAAGTTATCGTTCCTTTGATTGACAGACTTTTGGGCAGAACGGTTGCTCAAGATATCGTTGATGAAAACGGAAACGTTCTTGTTGAAAAGAATACAACTCTCAACAGAGATGACGTTAAAAAGATTGCTCACCTCAATTTGAAAGAATTGAAGATGAGATCGCCTTTGACTTGTGAACTTGAATACGGCATTTGTCAAAAATGTTACGGTTGGGCGATGACAACTCAAAAGACAGTGGATGTCGGCGAAGCAATCGGTATTATCGCTGCTCAGTCAATTGGTGAACCTGGTACACAACTTACAATGAGAACATTCCACACAGGTGGTGCTGTTGCGGTCAAGGGTGCTATGAAGCACGTTGAAGCAAGTGATGATGGTGAAATTATTTCAGATATCAGAACTAAAAACGAAAGAACCAGACACGGTGATGAAGTTGTTGTTACAATCACTGAAGGCGATATCGAACTTAAGACGGAAAAGAGAACTTATAAATATCATATCCCCGGCCATTCAAAATTGATGGTTAAAAAAGGTGATAAGGTTAAAAAAGGACAACTCCTTGCAGAATACGCACCTCAAAGTGCTGTTGACAGCAACCGTTTGACAGAAAAGGCTACGAAAGATATTACATCTGATTTGTCAGGTGAAATCAGATTTGAAGACTTCGTTGCTGATGAAAAGAAAGACAGACAAGGTAACGTTTCAAGAACTGCAAACAAAAATGGTATCATTTGGGTATTGGGCGGAGATGTTTATAACCTCCCCGGCGGTTCAAAAATCCTTGTTGAAGATAAACAAAAAATCTCAACCGGTGAAAAATTGGCAGAAATCAACATCGCATCAGAACACGGCGGTGAAGTTCGAGTTAACGATTCACTCAAGGTTGAAGAAGTTAAATTTGAAGGAAAGAAAATCAAGAAGATTGTTTCAGGTAAAGAATTAACAATTGTAATTGCATCTATTCTTCCTGCAAATGCTACATTTGAATCAACTAAGAAAGAACAAATCTGGACAGTTGAAGAAACGGGCGAAAAATATATCGTTAAATCACCAATCGATACAGTTGTTGAAAACGGCATGATTATTGCAGAACTTATCGATGATGAGCACACTGTTTCATCAAGCGGTGAAATCAGATATAACGGTATTGAAGTTGATGAAAATCAAATCATCACAAAACCGGGTGAAGTTATCTTTATTCCTGACGAAATTCACCAATTGGCAGGTAAAGATTCATCATTGAAAATGGTTGAAACAGGTACATACGTTACGGCAGGTACCGAAGTTGTTAAAGATTTGTACACTAACATCGACGGTATTGTTGAAATCAGAGAATTCAATGATTGCATTCACGAAGTAGTTATCACCCCCGGTGAAATCCATACACTTTCAAGCATCAATGATTTGAAAGTTGATGAGGGTGAACTCGTTGAAGCAGGTACATTGATTGCTCCGAAAATCAAGGCAAAAGAATTGTCTATCGTAACAATTATGGATTCAGAAAGTGACAACATCGACCTCGATGATACGGCAGAAGATGTTGAACTTACACTTGATGAAGAATCAATGTCAAACAAACCTATTCAAATTTTGGTACGTCCTGTTCAAAAATTCCAAATTAATCCTAAGGAAGTATCAATTAAATTTGATTCAACAGATGAATCAATTGATATTGTTCCTGTTACACAACTTCAATACAAAGACGGTCAAAGAGTTCGTAATTACGACGGTGCGGCACTTACTAAGACAAGTTTGGTATTGCAAATGCAAGGCTATCTTGGTCACTTAAAAGGTATGGTCGAACTTGATAAGAATAACAACCTCAAAGTTGTAGTTCTTGAAACTTTGATTATCAGACGTGAAATGGAAGGACAAGCAAAGATGATGCAATCAATGCAAACAGAATTGCTTGTTGAAAACGGACAAATCATTGACTCTAAGACACCTGTTGCGAAAACGAGAGTTTTGGCAATCAAAGACGGTGTTGTAAGTTTGAATACAGATGGCGAAGACGTAAGACGTTTGCTTTTGGTATCAGATAGTTTTGAAACAACTATTCCTGTTAAGAAAGCGGCTGTTAAGAAAGGTCAATTCGTCAAGATGGATTCAGTAATTGGCGAAGACGGCGAAACAACTGATGTATCAGGTTTGGTCGTTGCAGTTGAAAAAGACGGCGTAAAAATCAGAAAAGGTCGTCCTTACTTGATTAGCCCAGGTACAATGCTTCAAATCGGAAACGGTGCATTGGTACTCCGTGGTGATATGCTTGCAACATTGGTATTTGAAAGACAAAAGACAGGCGATATCGTTCAAGGTTTGCCGAGGGTTGAAGAACTTTTGGAAGCAAGAAAACCGAAAGATTCAGCAATCGTATCAGAAATCGAAGGTAAAGCGGAAATTGTTATTGAAGATGAAGTTCCGTCATTGTACATCGTTAATGATACAGGCAGACACGAAATCAAATATCCGATTGATTCAGCAATTGTTGTAAACAACGGACAAGATATCCACGTTGGTCAAGCATTGACAGGTGGTCCGATGAACCCGCACGATATCATCAGATTGAATGGTATTGAGGCTGCTCAACAATATTTGGTTGACGAAGTTCAAAGAGTTTACCGTTCGCAAGGTGTAGAAATTGCGGATAAACACGTAGAAGTTATCGTAAGACAAATGACGAAGAAAGTTAAAGTTCTTGAATCAGGAGATACGAAACTTCTCCCCGGTGAATTTCTTGAATTTAAGGAAATCGAAGCAGAAAACAAGGCAGTTGAAGAAGCAGGCGGAACACCTGCAACATACGAATCAGTCTTGTTGGGTATCACAAAGGCTTCATTGAATACCGAAAGTTTCATTTCGGCAGCATCTTTCCAAGAAACGACAAGAATCTTGACAGAAGTTGCAGTCGATGGCAAGAAGGATATGCTCAGAGGCTTGAAAGAAAACGTTATCATTGGTCGTTTGATTCCTGCAGGTACAGGTTTCTATCATCTTACTCATGCATCAGAAGAGAAAGATATGGAAGCACAAAAACGTGCAGCACAAAAGAACAATGTTCGTAAGCCTTCAGCAATTCTTGAAGAAATTGAAGGTATGTTCGGTTCTCCTGATTTCTCAGAAGAAGAATAAACATTAATAATTTAGGGGTGGTAAAATCTTTTTTACCGCCCTATTTTATGGAATAACGAAAGGAGTTCCTATGAAAAAATTTTTCATTATGATGGTTGCAATGATTATGGGCGTTAGTGTTGCAAATGCGGCAACGACAGAACAAGTCAGAACTTTTTTTAATGCTTACGTTGCGGCTTCAAACAATTTTGAAAGTAATGTTTTCACAAAATATTACGCTCAAAATCCGAAAATTATTAGAGTTGTTCAGAAGAAAGACGGTACAACGCAATCCGTTGTAGTTCCCAAAGACAGATACTTGGCAGAAGCGGCAAAAGGTCGCAATTTGGGCAAGGCGTTGAGATATAAGAACAATTACTCTAATGTCAAAATTACTCCGTACGGAAAAGATTTTAAAGTAACAGCAATGAGAAACCCGTCCCCCGGAGGAAGTTTCCCTGCTCACTTTATTATCGGTGATGTGAACGGCTCTTTAAAAATTAAAGAAGAATCAATGAACACACCCCGTCAGGAATTTTTGGGAAAATAGTCTGAAAGGTCGGTTTTATGCCGACCTTTTAAAGTTTTTATTTTAAAATCCGATAAAGGAAGTATGCCGAATAAAAGGTTTTATGAAAAATATGCTAACGCAAGTTTGAAGTTTTTTTATGGTGAGAACCATAAAAATTTTGTCTTGTCCGAATCTCCCGATTTGCAAAATGAAAAAGACAATATCGGCGTTGAAGTGACTCGAGGAATTTCGGAGTACGAGGGGCGTCTTTCAAGGCTTGCGAATGAATGTCTGGAACAGAATTTGCCGCTCGATAAACGTGTTACGAGGGCAAATAAAATGTTTCGTAAAAATTTTTTGGGTATGGTGCATGAAAATTTGGGCTTTGTAATTGCCGATCCTGAAAATAATAACGATTGTGGCGAAGTTCACGTGCGTCACATCCTTGAAAAAATTAAAATTAAAACCGATAAACTCGAAAATCTTTATAAAAAATTTGAATGGAATTGTTTGTATGTTTTTGCCGAATATCCGTTGAAATTAAAACATATCTGTATTTTGGCGGACTTGTTGAGTGCCGAACAGTTAAATAAATACGACATTTATTTTATAAACGCTCTCGACAGACTTTATATTATTAATGCACGCAAAGATTTTAAGTTCCAAAAACACAGTTTTTCTGCGACAGAACTTGGCGAATTTACTGAAAAAGGCTATAAAAACTGATGTTTTTGTGCTTCTTTTTCGATTTTTTTGATGTAATTTTTTAATTCTTTCACTTGCGACGGCTTGAGGTATTTGAATGCACCTTTTTGCAACCCTAATAGGTCAATTGAGCCGTGATGAGTGCGTTTGAGCGAAATTACAGGATGTCCGATTGCATCAGCCATTTTTCTGATTTGTCTGTTCATTCCTTGTCGTAAAACAACTGTCAATACAGTGTTTCCGTCCTCAATGTCAATGACTTCCGCCTCTGCATAAGCAATTTTACCTTTTTCTATTTCGATACCTTTTGCCCAACGAATGAGGTCGTTTTGCTCGATTTTGCCTTTTACACATACTCTGTAAATTTTCGGAATTTTGACACTCGGGTGAGTCATTTTGTTGATTAAATCACCGTCATCAGTCATAATTAATAACCCTGTTGACGCTTTGTCCAACCTGCCGACAGGCTTGAGGTTTTGAACTTCTGGCGGAAGAATGTCGTAGATGGTCTTTCTGCCTTTTTCGTCACTCTTTGTCGTGATGTAACCTGCGGGTTTGTAATAGCGAATGTAAGTGTATTCTCTCACGTTCGAGATAGATTTGCTGTTTATTGTGACTTTGTCTTTTTTGCCGACTGTTGCGGAAAAATCCGTGACAACTTTGCCGTTAAGTCGAACTTTGCCTTCTTTAATTAACTCGTCAGCCTTTCGTCTTGAACAGAAACCTGTTTGTGCAATGTATTTGTTAATTCTTAAACTTTCTTCGCTCATATTTGTATGATACCTAAAGCATAATTTTTCGGCAAGGTTTTACTCAATTTAGTCATACTGAGGACGAAGTCTGAAGAATCTGTGTAATGATGATTAAAACAGATATTTCGGGGGCAAGCCCCTCAAT